>ENA-UOOR01000032-UOOR01000032.1-fermentation-metagenome-genome-assembly--contig:-NODE-32-length-190072-cov-17.077340_pt1 | contig 190072 bp, 125 predicted proteins | sample MGYA00245780_ERZ724029 | MGnify/ENA primary metagenome ERZ724029 (study PRJEB28704, sample SAMN03018315) | fermentation metagenome | biome: anthropogenic terrestrial biome; feature: soil...
CCCACTTTTCCGGAGAACCCTCCGAGAATACCTTTTTTAATAGTACCCATAATTTGTAATCTTTAAAATGTTAAACTTGCGGACGTCGAATGGCCATTTCTCTAATCCGGAAGCGAAGTTCAGCATTTCAGGAGAGGTAAAAAATTATCGGTCGATTTGGCTGCATTTGGCTGCGATTGGCCGTGATTGGCCGTGATTGGCTGTAGTTGGCTGTAGTTGGCACTCCTCCAGCCCCAATTTCTCAATCAACTCTGTGAGTGAAGGATACCTGCTCATCATCTTTTCAAGAGTCGGACTGGGTTGTTTTTTCTCTTCCGGAGTGTTTTCAAAGGTATTATCAAGATTGTGTTCAGGTCTGCTTACACAACCGTTTTCAGTCTCAGCCGTTTCATTTTCCTCCTTTATTTTATCAATAATATAATCTGCAATATCGTAACCATATTCAAGCTGTTGCTCCGTCGCGTGTTTCTCCACCACATCAGATATCTCCATGGTGCAGTGCACGTCGCTGCTGATCTTCTTCAGCTTGGCTTTCCACTTCTCATAACAGCCTGCATCAGGATAAAGCAAAACATACCTGTCCCGTAACACTTTTGACTTTGGCGAATTCAGTCCGTGCAGATTACCTGCAGCAAGCCAGATGAAGTCGGAGTAGATCATACTCCCGATTACAGCGGTCTTCTCAGCTTCAACGATTGCCACCGGCTTATCGGGATAAAGATTCAGCAGATGTTCACCAAAATAGCACTGACAAAGGTTATAGTGTTCGAATACCGCACTTCTCTTTTTTATGATATTATGCACCCAGTTGATACCCCCTTTTTCGTTCTTCACACGCTTGCCGGTGTGCGGGTTGTACTGCATAATCTTGCCTGTCCTCACATTGTCATTATTATCAATCTGCCAGAATATCACACGCTTGTAGCTTGCTGCCCCCAGTGCATAATTGTCAACTGCCTCTCTGATTTTCTCACGAGGGAAGTAGTTGTGCAGGAATTCAACAAAATTGGAGTTGTACGACTTCGAACTGATTACGTATCTTGGTGAAATGCAGTCTATCTTGTTCTGAAGGATCTCAACGTAATTGAGATTGCCTGTTTGGTTGATTTTATTAGTCTGATTGAGTTGGTTAGGTTGACCACCAACCAGTGTATTTCCCCTATTCTCTCTTTCTTTTCTTATTTCATTATTAGACATACTACTCCCTGTATTATTATACATACTACTCCCAGTATCACTCTGTTCAAACAAATTACCTGTTAAGTACCGTTTCGGCTTAGGATTATCCCTGAAATATTCCCTGGGAGTATAATGATAACCACACTTTATCTCACGGTTGCATTTCCCCACGGTGGGGTTTATTGGTCTGCCCGTTTCACCGTCAATATAGAAGGTGAATGTTTTCTGTTGCTTACAGGCCGGACAGGCATGTCTGCTGTCCCTCCCGTGATATGGTTCCAGATATGGCATTTTATATGTTGTCATAATATGTTTCGTTTTTCTCTACACCAAATACACCAAATACACTAAGTATTGATTAAATAGGTGTATTTAGTGTATTTGGTGCTGTCATTTCAGTAACATCCTTTTTTATATATGCCGCCAAACCATAGTTTCTGCGCTTCAAAATTATACCCTGATTTTTCAGCCTCTTGTTAAAAGTCTGTTTTGCTTCCAGAATATGATTTCCTCTTATGCAAAAGCCTGTGTACTTTCTATACAGTTCGCCAATCGCTATACAATCTTCTGAAGGCTTATACCCCATCTCATCAACAAACAGTGCAACCGAATCACCCTGCACTCTGTAATCATTGAGAACCGCTTCTGCCTGCTCACTTTCAGTGAATCCTCTCTGCTCCACCAGTCGCTTGAGTCCCTCCAGCACCCAGTTGAGCACCCCGGGAAGTTCTACGTTGATAATCTTTCTTGCCAGCTGCTTATCCTGTTTTTCTTTTGGTATTGTTACATTAAACGGTATTATCAGAAATCTGCGGTAGAAAGCATCAGAGTGATCAGTTGTATTGGGCAGTGCGTTGCAGTTGAACATCATCTTGCCATAGTTGGTGATTGTAAACGGATCACCGTAGGGCACCCTCGCGTCAACCGGCTCACCCGAGGCGAGCTGTTTGAAAACCGACTCGTTGAGCTTTCCGTTTATCTCTGTTGAATAATTCAGCAGTTTACCGCCAAGCATGGCACGATAATAACCGTTGGCATTAGTAAGATTCTCCAGTGAGAAATTGCTGACATTGCTTTTTCCTCCCAAGAGAGCATAAACAATCTCGAACACCACCGATTTGCCGTTGGCTCCTGATCCGTAGAGCAGCAGCACCTTCTCCAGCTTCAGATCTTCTGTCTTGATAAACAGATAACCGATATACTCGGCAAGGATCATCTGCAGACTCTTGTCGGGCAATACGGTATCAAGGAAATCATCAAACATCGGACACTTTGCATTTTCGTTGTATGCAAACTTCAGTTGGTAAGTGAGGAAATCCTCTTTCCTTGGTCTCCTCAATCGCATATTGGTACCCTCAATGTCAAAAGTGCCGTTGCTCAAGTTGATCATCGCCTTCTCGCAGCTGTCAGCATCATCATCAAATTCATCAATATGTGCCACCGACATAAACTGCCTTGCCAGCTGCTCCTTGAAAGAATATATCCCGCCAAGGAATTTTGTGACACCCATTTTCACCGCCGACTTGCCCAGGAACGACTGAAACGAAGGTATGGGGAATCTTTTCCAGTACTCTCCGTTGTACAAATACACAAGACCATCGCGGTAGCACAAGCCCAGACCCGTATCGTCAACGGTCTCGCGAATCTTCTCGATACATGTAAAAAGAAAATGCCTGATGTTGAGCTTATCCTTATCCTCAATCAGTCCCGCCTCACTGCGGAAGTCAACTGTTTGAATATGGTTGTAGATATACTCCGGCACCTCAGAATGCTTCAGCTTCCTACCCTTTGGTTTATAAGCCGGTTCACTGTTCATCTTTGATTTCTTGAATCTATCCAGTTCGTCAACCACGCGCGACACCACATCCGCCACATCCGTCATTTCCGTCACATCCGTCACATCACTCATCACGACCCCCTTTCTCACCGTCTTCTTTCTCGCCGTTATAATACCTGTCCAGCAGAGCAACCACATCCGATTTCTTGTAAAAGCAGATACCGTTAATCCTTGAGTAAGGTATTAGCCCGTTTATTCTCCATCGCTGCAAAGTACGCGGCGATATCCGCAGTTCACGGAACACATCCTGCGAATCCATCCAGTTTGATAATTTGTCATCATTCATAGCATATAAAATTTATTGGCTACGAATATAAGGGTTGGAAACAAGCCAATACAAACTCATGAGTAACCCAGGTTACTCATTGAGTTACTCATTTTAGCTTAGTTTGTATTGATTTAGCATATTTAAACAATAGGGTTGCGTAAAATCTGTAAGTTGTCAGGAAAAATAGTAAGGTTTTGGTTTAGTCTAAAAGTAATCTCTATTTTTTAGGACCCTTATAATTGTCTATTCTATCGGAAATTTCAGGAAATACACCTCTTAACAAATCGGACAACAACTTCAGATCGCTGACATCCTTAGGTTTATTCAAATCTATTTTCATTCTGTTCTGAATGTTTCGCAGATTCTTTCCGGTAAATAGCCGTATTATTTTAGCTAATTCAATCTTTTTTGTGTTTACTTCATTAACTCCCAAAGCATCAAACAGAAACAATAATCCTTTTGTCTGCTGAGCGCAGGTCAAACCGCCTACAGCATCATCCTCATCAGCTTCACAAACCATATCAGCTTTAATTTCCGGCTCCTGATATTTATTTTTTATCAAGCACGACAACATACCCAGCATTATTTTCTGCTCTTCAGTTGTGTCGTAACTGTAATTTTCTGACATGTAACAGATAATTTCCCTCGTAACAGTGTCAAGAAGTTCATCTCCGGTGTTAATCTCTTCCACAAATTTAATTGCTTCCGAAGTAGTTTGTGTTCTCACCCTGATACTGTCGAAAACTTTGTATGCAAGGTTAAAAGCCTTAATCCACCAACTGTTACTTTTTTTTAGATAATAGATACTATTCTCGTGGTATTCCTTATTATCTTTATCTGTTAGATATTTACACAGACTGTTTTTAGGATAATCCTCCTTGTAGTTTCTAATTACCTCTTTAATATTTTTGTGTGTGTCTTTGTCAAGAGTTTTGGGCTCATGTCCTTTCAGTGGTATAGAATCCCCATAAAAATTATCACCAAGGACAATAATATTATGTACAAAAATAAACGACTCGTCTTGCATTATGGTATTAAATATCTCAACACGTACAAAAGCGGCAATATTTTTATCAACTTCACCTTCTCTCGGTTCAAACGTTTCTTTCGAAGCACGATACCTGGCATCAGCGAAAAGATAGTTATTAAAATACTCTAATGTTTTAATATTATCTGTACGCATTGGGTACAGATCATAAATAGCTTTTTTAACTTGATTGTAGTGTAAGAAACTTGGTTTCTCATTTTCAAGGTATTCCTTGCTCCTCATGATTTTAATTTTTTTTGATATTATATAAAAATATCAGGATATTTTCCCGATAATATTACAACTTTTCACCATGGATAGATTAACTACCTGTTTTACAAATATAACGAAAATTTGAATATTTTAGACTGTAAAATGTTATGGAAATGCGCTTCCACGGCTGTATTTAGAGACATTTTATAAGATTAGGTAGGGAGAAAGAAATTTTACTGGTGGTTGATTAAATTGTAATTATGTTAAAAAATATATTACATTTGCAAATAAACCCGGCAAAATGTTTTTTATAAAGAAAAATAAGTACATTTGCACAACTTAACTTATAAGTGAATACTAAGCGTAAATTTTATCTTGAATTATTTGAGGAATCAGAAGCAGTAAATTTCTATACTGTTCACTTTGAGGGTGATGAGGATTCAGAGTTTATGAAATTTATTAAGGAGCATCAAGAAATCAAGTTTAAAAAGGACTTATCAAGAATTACTTACTGGATTGATAAGATAGGGCAAACTGGAGCTGATGATCTACATTTAAATAGCTGTGTAAAACTTTTGGCAGATCTTCATAGATTTTTAAAATTAAGAATAAACCAAGGTATTATTACAATAAAAGATAGAACATTTAGTGGAAACATTTCGTTTTATACTAAAGATTAAACTTATTATATATGAAAAAAAACCCTTTGATGGAAGAAATGCGAAAGAGTGTTTCAAATGATATAAAAAGAGAAATCGATTTATCATTTGACATAGTTAATCGTATTCACTATATACTGGAATCAAAAAATCTCACCCAAAAAGACTTGGCTAAAGCTTTAGGTAAAAGCGAAGCTGAAATAAGTAAGTGGATGCGAGGCACCCATAATTTTACCTGTAAAACTCTGGCTAAAATTGAAACAGCATTGGGTGAGCGAATAATTGAAGTTGTGGGAAAGCCGGACAAAAAAGGATATGTATTTATTAGTATGCCTTCTAATATTACTTTACCAAGAAAAGAGAGTGTCGAAATTTTAAGTAAAGTAGATTTCACCCGCAACTTTAATGATATATCTAAAGTTGGAAAAACATACAGTCATAATTAATAAAAATGGATAACTTAGAAAAAGAAATTCAGATTCGTCTTGTAAAGGTTAAAGAAACAAGCTTTTTTCTAAATTCCTCATTGCTTGAAAAAATAGAAACTAAGGATTTAAATAATCTGCAAATTGGGTTTGGATTAAATATAAAACCTGAAATGTTAAAAAACACCTTGAACATATCACTTATAGTCAAATATCAAAGTAGTCCAAATGAAGATGATAAAATACTGGAAATAGAAACTTCAAATATCTTTGAAATAATTGACATGGAAGGATTAATTGAAGATAAAGGAGACAAAATTGAAGATAAAGCAGGAATAACGCCAACTTTAGTTGGTATAGCAATTGGTACAATACGAGGAATACTTGTCGCCAAAATGACTTCAACTCCATTGGAAGATTATCCTTTACCTATTGTCAATCCAACAGAGTTATGCAATAATCTCTCCATTCCTTCCTCAAAATAAACATATTCATAACTGTACCAAACACAATACTCTTCTTTTCTCACCGATGAATATATCTCATATAACATATACACTGTCCGAATTACTCTTCAAATCGCCCGACGTGAGATATACCCAGAAATGCAAATCATTTATACTGTCAGCGGTTTCAATTCCGGGCAACCTGTTCAGGTCGATTGCTGCACTGCGGTCCGACCGCTTTGCCCTGTTGATAAAGTTTTTTGCTTTTGATACAGCTGTATTGAGACAGGCGATATTCACCTGATCATTGCCTTTAGCGGGTCGGGATGTGCCTTCTTGTTGCGGGTCCCAGCTAAAATGCACGGTGCCTGAATCTTCATCAACTGTTGCCGTCACACCGGTCAGAGGTTGCAATTTTCCCCTTGCAATCTGAATTTTGCTGTAATCAATGGAGTAGTTGGGGTACTCGCCCGTGATTGCGTTTTTTAATACCATTGAAACTGTGCTGCGGAAAGCATTATTCATATCCCTGTATCCATGTTTGATGATACTGTTAAGCGGTGAGAGCGCACTGTTGGCAAGTCCGAACCTCATTCTCGAGGCAAGCTGCTTCGGCGTTTTCGGATCCGAAGGCACAGTGTATTGTCTGAAAGCCTGCTTTCCGCCCTTAGTGACATACGCAATTATCGGTCCGATTCTGCCGGACAGTCCCATTTTGTTCAAGTCTATTTTCCCCATACTACAAATATTGTTTTCTACCCTGCAATTTACCGAAAAACCGCCACTCCTGCAACTGTTTTGAGGGTATTTCGGCACTACTTCAGACGACGCAGCATCATAAAATTATGATGATGCAACGATGTTGAATTGATGTTGGATTGATGGTGCTTTGTGTGAAGTACAGCTAATTTAGCTTCCGATTATTTTATTTAGGAAGTAAAGTATTATTCTTTCTTGCTGTATCTATTCTTTCAATCTCAAGTATTTCTTTTATGGTATTGGCTTTTGTCAGTAACTCGTTGTAACGATTAAGGTAATTACGTTTATTTTCAAGTCTCGTTTTCAGATCAATAAACTGGTCAGTTACGTCTCGTGCGTCAATTTCTTTGTAAAGTACCTCGCCATCACCTGTCTCAACATCGGATATAAACCTCGTGAAATTTTCACTCGGTATTCTTATTTTAAAATCATAAGATGTTTCTCATCATGTTACAATTTAATTGTTTTCCGGTTGTCTTATTTTAATAAAGGGCACCCACATTTAATACAAACATCCTCAGTGATATAATGCAGAAAGGCACAGGCATTACAGAATATTATGTCGTCGCCTGATTTATCGAACTTCTCGTAAGAATTCAGTTTGCCGTGAAACCGCACCTTATCTCCTTTTTTGAAGTAGTTGAAGACGGTAGTGTCATCTTCAAACCTGCTTTCGTGTACTTTACCTGTTTCGCTTTTTATGTAAACGGTGTAAATTGTCTGTTTATCGGTTCTTCGGACTTTTTTGTCAATCACTACGCCATCCCACGAGGCTCTGTTTCGTGATTTGGCCGACATGAGACCAATTAATAAAAACATTGCACCTATCACCAGTCCGATCCGGAGCGCTTCGGGGTTGTCCATCTCGTCGCTGAATGCCCCGTAGAGATAGAATCCGCCAATTGCTATGGCTGCAAGGATCAATGAAAACTGAAACTTCCAATTTCTTGTATTCCGCAGGTAGCGGTCGAATGCGGGGTCGCTGATTTTTGAGGAGTAGCCCATACTATTTTACTTTTAACAGTGAAACAACATGCTCTAAATCAATATCTGGCGGAGCCGGAATATTAAGCTCCTCGGTGTTTTTCAGTGTGCGGTCGAAATAGTAGTACTTTATATAAAGTCCGTGAAAAGGTTTATCAATTATCTTCACTTTCTGTATGCCCGACAGCGGGAAATCCCAGTTGTGGAAAAAGCCGTTGATATAGGCAAACTTCTGCCCGATCATAATCACCCCGTCGCCCTTCAGGTTTTTATTGCGGTAGAAAGCAGGCATTACGATAGCAAAAGCAGCTGAACAACAATTATCAGCTTTGAGAACCAGTTGTAGGGTTTCTCCTTTTTCCTCCTGATGAAAACTGATAACAGCACTATAAATGAGCAAAACAGAATTCCGATTACTTCGTAATAGAGGTAGCCGCGAACGGCTATAATTACGCTGACAATAAGGAAGAGCCAGGTCCAGATGTTTACTCCGGCGGGAGTTGTTTCAGAAACAGATCTTGATTTTCTCCCGACCGGGGGTGATTCCGGAAAAGTTTTTGATTCTGAAACGGTTCTTGATCTGGGAGATGAGGTTGATTTAGGAATGGGGGGCGGTTCAGAAATAGTTTTTGTTTCAGAAACGGGAGTTGTTTCAGAAACAGCCTCGATTCCTTTTTCTGCAAGATGTTGTATGTTTTTCCTGAGATTTGATATGTCTTTGGTGACATCCGTTACATCTGAATATCCCAGAGAATTCAACTCGTTGTTCAACCTCCTGATATGGGTTTCTGTTGCATTTACATCAATATTTGCCTTATCTATCACCTCCATAGCCTTATCCAGATCGCGAGGCAAATCCTTAATATCCAGATTCATTCCCTCTTTGTAGCCTGTACGCACATCTTTGAGAGTACCTGCCGCTTTCTTTGCCTGTGCATAAGCCTCCGATTCGCGACCCCCTTTCATGGCATTCTCTACTTTATTCTGGTACATTCTGCCAGTCTCCTCGGCATTTTGCAAAGTTGTTTCTCCCTTTTTTACCTTAGTGATATTCGACCCGTTGATATCTATTTCACCGGTTTCGGGATTGAAAACGTGATCAGAGTAATCACCTCGTAGTTTAGTTTTATCGCCTCACGATGCAGCATTCCGGTGAGTTTTTTAACGATCAGCTCTTCAGCAATTTGCTGTCCCGTTATCTTTGCAGCCTCTACCACCGATTTTGTCTGGTAAAGATTGTATAAGAACTCGCAACTTATGAAGATAGTCCATGCCAGAGGGCGGTTATCCCTTACCACAAGCTCGATGTTTTCGATACTGAGTATTCTCCCCTTTGCCATATTCATCAGCAGGGGCATGATTGAATTAAGCTGTCGTGATGAAAAAACATCCCAACCCTTCTCCGGCTCATAAATATAAAAATTGAGAGCTTCAATCATTTTTGCCTTAATCATACCCGCTGCCGTTGCTCCCACTCCTTTGAGGTAGAAAGCAGCCAGTGCGCTGAATGCCATATCGCCTGCCCATTCTGTCCACTCGAGAGTGACAGTGATGGCATTTGCCCATGCCTCTTCTGATTTATATCCCTCTGCACCCTCGGCGAGAATAAGGTTTGAAGATGCTCAAAATTAAGAAGAGTGTTATGTCGGACATACCACTCAAAATCATACCAATCCCGACCTTTTACACGAGTTTTCCAGGTCAAATGACTTGTTTTTTTGTATAAGAGAAAAATCCATATCCTCACTAAATCGGGGTATATTGTGGAAGATTCTTAAACAAGTTCCTCCATAAAATGCAGCTTTATCGAAAAAACCACCACGGTATAATCCCGCAAGAGTTATCTCTTGCATAACTTCATACGTTGCATTTCTTTCCTGCTCTTTAGTCTTTATCTCATACCTAGAAAGCATTTGCTCAAATATAGTCATCGTTGTAATAGATTTAATAATAATTTTAACATTGTTTTTTTCTTCCCTGCTTTTACACATCCCTTGATAATATCAGTATCCATGTCATCTAAGGCTGACATATCAAAACGCAAATCTTCTTCAAGATAGACCAATAATGCTTTTTCTGACTGAATTCGCAATTGTGGTGTTGTGGTTATCATATCACACAATGCTTTTTCCGGTGTAGCAATCAGGAAAGTATATTTATCATCAACTGTTTGTTGCTTTATACCAATAGGATAGTAGGTATTACTTGTTGTGATATATTCAAAACTACCGATAAGATTTTCAAATTTTGCGGAACGGTTGGTTGTCATGGAGCGAGTAGTAAATACCTGTTCGGGTATTAAACCATAATAACGCAATGCACTCTCCAAAGAGACGTAAGAAGGTCCATAGATGTGATTAGCAATCAGCTCTTTTGATAACAGTTGCTTACTTACATCAGGTGATACAACATACATTCCCCTTTTAAGCCGTATTATCTTTCCTGCTTTTTCGAGATTAGCAATTTTATTGCGAGGAAAACTACACTCCTTACGGTTTTGAATTTACCGTAGGGGAAAATGAGAATTATCTTATCGACTTCAAGCCTTTACGGGACAAGGGAATACGTGTGTGGGTAAACTCGCTGTGCTGTATTTTTTATTAACTCATTTAAACGTGCCTGAAGCTTACATCTAAATTACAACTTCCTCAGCACAAACACTCCGCAGCCGAATTGGCAGCCGAAGCTGTATTTGGAGTCGATGCCGGTCCAGTCGGCGTTCTCGTGGAAGTCGCCTTTGTCGTCGATGTATGAGAAGCTGCTGATCTCGAAGTCTTTGCAGAGGATGCTCACCAGGTAGTCCACATTGAACACCCTGTGGGCGTTGAACTCGATGCGCTGGGGACCGATGGGCACGGAGAAATAAAAAGTACCGTCCTTTTTCAGGATCTTTGCTATATTGTCAATTGCTTTAAGGTAACCAAAGAAATCTATCGGGTCGCCATATCGTCCCAGTCCGAAATGCTCAATCACGTGCAGCGACGATACCGAGTCGCAATAATCTACCAGGTCGGGCGGCAGCTGCATCAGGTCGGCTTGCCTGAAGACAACATTCTTCACCTTGCTGTGTATCTCGCGTATGTCGATCAGCTCAATCTCACGGAAGGAGGCTACATGCGCCACAAACCCGTCGGCTCTGGAACCGATATCAAGATGCTTCTGCGGGTTAGCCTCATGAATAAGCTGCGCCACATAGAGGTCCTGATGAAAGTAGGCACCCTTCATTGTGCCGCCCTCATCCTTTTTATCTGTCAGCACCGGATACAACGGACCCATAGCGAAGGTCTTATCCTCTCCCATCTGCTGCTTTAGCTTCTTAAGATCGGAATAAAACCACTGCTTGCTTTTTTGATACCATAGCGCGCGCCACAGCTTTTTGGGATCAAAACCATAATAGAGCATGGTCTTGTAGATCTTTCCTGAGAGAGATTTCAGATTTCGTTTCATAATTTAATAATAATAGCTTCAAAGATAATAAAACTAATTCTATCCAAACCACATAGACGCTATCATAATAACGTGATTATGGGTTATATTTCTACAACATTATACAGAAAATCATTGACACGTAGATGAGCTACTTTTATATGATATGGTTTCATTAAATTCCTTTTTCGGTTTGTCCATTGTCCGATTACACTTTCCACTTCTGTTAAAGATGATATATTTTTATTTTGTTCAATATAATCTATAGTAGCCAATAACTCAAGCCCATAAGGAGATTCGAATCCTTCAATTAAATTTTTTAAATTAGCAAGACGTTCCTTTTGAGAATTAGAAAGATTTTTTTCAACACCATTGTACCCTTTCTGAATTTCATATAACATAGGAGATCGAGCTCCAAAATAAAAGGCTACATAATCAGAAAAAGTACCACCAGGTTCTAGATTTTCACTTTTTCTTTTCTGTTTTCTATTAAAGATTTATCTCCAATGTTTATATAATCTTTTTCAGCGTCTGGATGATTAGGACAGATAATTTTATTTTTTGTTAGAATGTAATCCAGATTTTCAATGTGGGTTAGCCTATAGATATATATTTTTTCCGGGATAATCATTTTTCAAGTATCATTTACAACAATACAAATATATAAAAAACTTTATTAAAGACCTATTCTATATATCCTCCCTCAACTCAATCCTAAAAGTTGTCCCTTTTCCCGGTTCCGACTGCTTCACAAATATTCTCCCTTTGTGGTTGACTTCGATTATCCGCTTTACGAGCGAGAGACCTAAGCCCCACCCTCTCTCTTTTGTTGTGTAGCCGGGTGAGAATATTTTGCGGTGTTTTGATTTTGGAATTCCTGTTCCACTGTCGGTTACATCAAGAAAAACAAGACCTGATCTTTCTGTTGTCATAGTGAGAGTGATTTTCCCCTCCCCTTTCATGGCGTCAACACTGTTTTTTATGAGATTCTCTATCACCCAGGCTAAAAGGGGTTGGTTGAGCATTACGGTAATTGGTTGTTCGGGAAACTGTATATTGAATATTACTTTGTCGGATACTCTTTTCTCCATGTATGAAAGTGACTGGTGCACTGCTTCCTGAAGCACTGCAGGCCTGAGATCGGGGTCGGAGCCTATCTTAGAAAATCGTTCTGCAATCATCTGCAGTCTGTCAACATCCTTATCAATCTCCGTAAGAAGTTCATTGTCGGGGTCTTTTAGTTTGAGGTACTCCGACCATGCCATAAGTGATGAAATTGGCGTGCCCAGTTGATGTGCAGTCTCTTTGGAGAGTCCCACCCACACCCTGTTTTGCTCGGCACGCTGTGATCGGTTTAACGTCAGGAACGCCATCAGTATCAACAGTGATATCACGAACAGCTGGAGGTAGGGGTAGATCTGCAACTGCTTAAGTGTATATGAATCATCATAATAAAGGATCTGATTCATCTCGTGCAGCTCGATGGGCGGGCGCTTTCTCTTGAATTTCTCAATCTTGTTGTGAAGGAAAGGCTCAACATTCTCTTTTGGCAGTTTGATATTGTGCGATTCAACAGTCCCGCTGCTTTTGTCGTACAGTATCAAAGGGATTGTGGTATTGCTCTGCAGGATTGTGAGCACTAGTCCCGCATCAGGATTTTCTGACATCATCGACTCAGTCGCCAGTGCCCATATCTCCATTTTTGCGCGCTCTTCAGCGGCAAGCTCCCTGACCATGCGGCTGGAAAAGAACAGCGACAGCAGGGCAACGATAATCGCCACTATGACTATGTTCTTATACGCCATTTGTCGGGATAGAGATTATTTGCACGGTTGCCGATATTTTTCACGAAACCGAGCGGTTGATTTTTGTAGGTCAGCAGCAGGAATCCTCTGGGTGCGTCGGGGATACTTATTGCCTCTCTGCGAAGATATGAGATGGCTTCGTCGTAATCCAACTCTCTCTCGGTGAACACCTCACGATTGAGTCTGCTGCTCATTGCCAGTGCGTGTGAGGGGATAAAATCCTTCCCCTTTATTTCGCCAAGTTCAATGCCCATCGAAACAACCTTGAGGCTCTCTTTTAATGCCAAAAGCGTTGCTGTATGCTGTTTTGGAATCGCTATTATCCTGTTTTCCTCCTGAATATAATCGAACTCGTCGGGGTTAGTGAGATATTTCCTGTAAGCTGAGTTGTCTTTTATGAAGAGGGAGGAGGATTTGTTGGATTTATAGGATTTGTTTGAATTATTTGAATTCTTGGTCCTATTGGATCTATTGAAATCCTTGAATTTGTTGGAATCCTCACTTAGTTTTTGACTAAAAAACTGCAAACCTTCAGAGCCTTTCCGAAGCACTGCAACAAACAGTCCCTCTCCTTTTGTTTTATGGGGGAAGAAACGAAAGACTATTGGTTTATTTTTCTGATTGTAAAGGTTTTCGATATTATCTGGGTTATCTAAATTATCAAGATTATCTGAATCATCTGAAACATCAGGATTATCAGGATTATCAGGATTATCGGGATTATAAGGATTAAAAATCGCCGGTGAGATTCCCCACTCTTTTTCTATTTTAATATCCACGAAAGAGGCGCCCAGTTCTTTTGCAGCCCACAGAGCGTTTTCTTCGTTTTCGGCGGTGTTGTAGGTGCAGGTGCTGTAAATCAGTATCCCACCCGGTTTGAGGGCTGGCCACACGTCACTGAGAATATTTTTCTGACGGGCGGCACACATTGTGACGTTGTCCTGCGACCACTCGCTTATGGCTGTTTCATCTTTGCGAAACATGCCTTCACCGGAACAGGGGGCATCAACAAGTATCAGGTCGTAGAACTCCCTCAATTCGGCGAAATCTTTGGGTTCGTTGTTGGTTACGATAGTGTTGGGGTCGCCGTACTTGATTATCGTTTCGGAGAGAATATTAGAACGCTGGCGGATTATCTCGTTGGCTGTGAGCAGACTGTCCGGGGGCAATGCGGTGAGCATGCTTACAGATTTGCCGCCGGGTGCAGCACAGAGATCAAGACAGTTGAGAGGTTCATTAATTGTGAGTTGTTCGTTAATTGGATGATTTGTAATATTTCGAACAACATATTCTATAAACATTGAGGATGCTTCCTGAACGTAGTAGAGACCACTATGGAACTGCGGGTCGAATGTGAATGAGGGTCGCTTTTGGAGATAGTAACCGAAACGGGACCAGGGAACGGGGTCTTCTATTTCTACTGATTCCCGGGGTTCGGGTTTGTTATCCGTTTCAATCGTTGTTCCTGATTCAACAATTTGGTTGATTAGGGGAAATTCAATCTTCTCCCCTTTATTCTTAAGCGGATTGAGACGAATGCTGAGGGGCGGAGTTTCTGCCAGTGCTCTCAAAAAGGAGTCGGCCTCTTCCCTTAGAAGCGAACGAATTGAATCTATGAAGTCGGCAGGAATATTCATTCTGCAAAGTTAAAATATTTTGACATATAAGTAGATTCAAACCGGTTTTCTCGTAATAAATTATTATCTTTATGGCTTGATTTTCTATTTAAAAAAACATATTTGTCATGAAAAAAATTATCTTTATTATCGCGGGATTTCTAATGTCCCTGACTCTTACCATTTCGGCTCAGGACAGACCTGATCCGCAGCCTGCACCCGAGACACACGAAGCTTTTAAGGTTGGTATGGCTGGTTACTCGTTTGTAAACTTTAATCTTGATGAAGCACTTGATATGATGCAGAAATGCGACGTGAAGTATCTCTGTATTAAAGATTTTCATCTGCCGCTGAATGCTGATGCGCAGCAGATTGCCGACTTCCATGCTAAGCTTGCATCAAAAGGTGTTACAGGTTATGCAGTGGGACCAATTTATATGAAAACTGAACAGGCTATTGACGAGGCTTTTGAATATGCAAAGCGTGTGGGCGTTAAGCTGGTTGTGGGTGTGCCTAACTACGAGCTGTTGCCTTACGTTGACAAGAAAGTGAAGGAGTATGACATGAAGTATGCTATTCACCTGCATGGTCCTGACATGCCTCTATATCCTGATGCTGACGATGTTTGGGAAAATGTGAAGGATCTGGATGCACGTATCGGTATGTGCCTTGATGTGGGTCATGACACCCGCAACGGCAAGGATCCTGTGGCAGACCTGAAGAAATATCATACACGCGTTTTTGATGTACATATTAAAGATGTAACAGGCGCTTCAAAAGCAGGTTATTCTGTTGAGATTGGTCGAGGAATCATTGATTTCCCCGCCTTCGTGAATATGCTTCGTGAGGTTGGTTACACCGGAGTGTGCAGCCTTGAGCATGAGCGTAATATGAAAGATCCGCTACAGGGTATCGCTGAATCACTCGGCTACTTCAGAGGTGTTGTTGCAACTACAGCAGGAAAATAAATTGGACAAAGCAGCATTATATTTGATTCCGGTTTTATTGGGTGATACAACTGTTGAGAGGGTAATTCCTGAATTCAACAAGGGGGTCGTGTCCGGACTGAAATACTTCATTGTGGAGAATATTCGTTCGGCACGACGCTTCATGAAAAAGTGCGACCCGGATATCGACATCGATTCGCTTACTTTTTACGAGCTCAACAAGCACACTGACAAAAAGGATATTGAGGGATTCCTGACTCCCATGAAGTCGGGTATAAGCATGGGTGTTATATCCGAAGCAGGTTGCCCTGCGATTGCTGATCCGGGTGCGGAGGTGGTTGCCATTGCCCAGAAAAAAGGGTATAGAGTGGTGCCTCTTGTTGGTCCCTCCTCCATTCTGATGGCAATAATGGCGTCAGGTTTTAACGGTCAGAGTTTTTCCTTTCACGGCTATCTGCCTATCGAAGCGGCGGGGAGAGTGAGCAGGATCAAGCAACTGGAGACGAGCGCCTACAAGAATAATCAGACACAACTTTTTATCGAGACGCCCTACCGAAATCAGAAGCTGGCGGAGGATATCATTGATAACTGCAGACCACAGACACAGCTGTGCATCGCCATGAATATTTCGTGTGATGATGAGTGGATTGTGACTAAAAGTGTGAAGCAATGGAAGGGGAATCTTCCTGATTTGCAGAAGTCGCCGGCGGTATTTCTGATTTATAAAGGGACGAATTAATAGAACAAAATAAAGGTTGGAATTGGAAATTGGATTTTTTGAAACAAACTAAGAATTGAATATAGAGCATAATAAACAACTACAACAGTTTAACTCATTCAGGACTAAGGCTGTGGCGCGACTCTTTTGCAAGCCGCAGACTATTGATGAGTTGTCTGAACTGTTGAAAACATTCCCGGATGAGAAGAAGCTGGTACTGGGAGCGGGAAATAATCTGTTTTTCACTAAGGATTACGACGGTTTGGTGATCAAGCCGGGCATGAAGGAGATAAATATTGTTTCGGAAGATGATGAGTATGCCGAAATTGAGGCGGGTGCAGGAATCGACTGGGATAACTTTGTGGAGGAGTGCGTCGGTCGCGGTTACTCGGGCATAGAAAACCTTTCACTTATACCCGGATCGGTAGGTGCCGCACCTATACAAAACATTGGTGCTTATGGTGCTGAAGTGAAGGACACTATCACTCTGGTGAGGGGTGTTGATATCAACACGGGTGAGCAGAGGGTTTTCACCAATGAGGAGTGTGAGTTTGGATATCGTGACAGCTTCTTCAAACGTACTAGAGGTCATATAATAACGTCGGTGGTTTTCAGGTTACGTAAGTCGTTCACCTACAAAGAGAAATATATCGACCTGAGCAGGGAACTGGATGGTAATCAGACTCCGTCGCTTTTGCAGGTGAGGGAGGCAATAATCAATATTCGTACGAGGAAACTGCCTGACGTGAAGGCTCTTCCAAACGCGGGGAGCTTCTTCAAGAATCCTATCCTGACATTAGAGGAGAAGGATGCTTTGCAGAAAAAGCTTGTTAATGTGCCCATATATAATATAGGTGAGAACAGCTTCAAGACATCGGCTGCTTTCTTGATTGAGAAGGCGGGCTATAAAGGGAAAGGCAACGGCAAAGTGGGTACGTACGAGAATCACGCGCTGGTAATTGTGAACCGGGGAACGGATGACGGTAATGACATCGTGAAATTTGCACACGAGATCATTAACGAGGTTGATAAACAGTTTGGGGTTATCCTGGAACCGGAAGTATGGATTTTTTAAATAGTTAGAACATGTCATCATTTATTATTGAGGGAGGACACAGACTGAGTGGTGAAATCACTCCGCAGGGTGCTAAGAATGAAGCTTTACAGGTGATCTGTGCGACACTGTTAACCGAGGAAGAGGTGGTTATTGAAAATATCCCTGATATTCTGGATGTGAACAACCTGATTGAGCTGCTGCGCGATCTGGGTGTTGAAATAAAGAAAGTTGAAAAAGATACTTACTCGTTCAGGGCAAAAAATATTAATCTGCCGTTTACGGCTACTGAGGAGTTCAGGCTGAAGAGTGCTGCCATGCGTGGCTCAATAATGCTGGTGGGACCGCTGCTTGCGAGGTTTGGCGAGGTTGTTGCTGCCAAGCCTGGAGGCGATAAGATTGGGCGCAGGCGACTGGACACGCACTTTAACAGTATGATGGCTCTGGGGGCAAAACTGACTATTGAGAATCAGGTTGTGAGGCTCTCGGCTGAGAAACTGAAAGGTACTTATATTCTGCTTGATGAAGCGTCTGTTACGGGTACTGCCAACCTGCTGATGGCGGCTGTTATGGCGGAAGGTGAGACTGTTATTTACAACGCTGCATGTGAGCCTTACCTTGAGCAGCTTAGCCGCATGCTGGTGAGGATGGGCGCAAAGATTGAGGGGATTGGCTCTAACAAGCTTTTTGTGAAGGGGGTGACTTCGCTGAAGGGTTGCAAACACAGGCTGCTGCCTGACATGATTGAAACGGGAAGTTTTATCGGTATGGCTGCAATGACCGCTTCTGAGATTACCATTAAAAATAGTTCGGTGGACAACCTCGGGATTATTCCTGAGAGCTTCAGGCGACTGGGTATCACCATTGAGCAGAGGGGTGATGATCTGTATATTCCGCGACATGACGGCTACACTATCGAGTCGTTTATGGATGGTTCGATTCTGACTATTGCTGATGCACCGTGGCCGGGACTGACGCCCGACTTGTTGAGTGTGATGCTGGTGGTTGCCACGAAAGCGAAGGGGAGCGTACTTATACATCAGAAGATGTTTGAGAGCAGGCTCTTTTTTGTGGATAAGCTTATTGATATGGGTGCACAGATTATATTGTGTGACCCTCACAGAGCTGTGGTGATCGGGCTTGACGACCGTTTCCGTTTGCGTGGTACAACAATGACTTCTCCGGACATTCGTGCCGGTATCTCGTTGCTGATTGCTGCCATGTGTGCCGAGGGGAAGAGTACGATTCACAATATTGATCAGATTGATCGGGGATATCAGAATATAGACAAAAGGCTCAATGACCTTGGTGCCTCTATAGTAAGGAAATAAATTTGCTTTTTATGCAACTCTTTTATTACTTTGCATCATAGTAAATAGTGAATTATCCTCATATTTATTTATTATTCAATACCGTCGCTCTGTTTGTATAGTTTTGTACAAGTAGGGTTTCGGATTTTTTGAACATAACAACACTTTTAAAAATACAACCTATAAAAATTATGTCAACAAACAGAGTTGTAACAGACATTAAACAGGTAACAGTACGCTTTTCAGGAGATTCCGGTGACGGGATGCAGCTGTCAGGTACGTTATTCTCTACTTTATCGGCAATATTCGGGAATGAAATTTCCACTTTCCCTGATTTCCCTGCTGAGATTCGTGCACCACAAGGCTCACTACATGGAGTTTCGGGGTTTCAGGTGCGCATAGGAGCAAAGGATGTTTATAATTCAGGTGATAAGACGGATGTTCTTGTTGCTATGAACCCTTCCGCCCTTAAAGTGAATGCCCAGTACCTGAAAAAGGGATCGATAGTGATTTATGATAACGACTCATTTAAGAAGCGTGATCTTGATAAGGCAAAATTTGAGACTGAGGACCCTTTCACAGAGCTCAACCTGAATCATGTACAGCAAATTGGCGTTGACATCACAACTCTAACAAAAGCATCACTGGAGAATTCAGGACTTGAAAATAAAGATATACTAAGGAGCAAGAATATGTTTGCCCTTGGACTGGTATGCTGGCTGTTTAACCGCCCGCTGGAGATTGCTGACATGCTTCTGGAGCAGAAGTTTGGCAAGAAGCCTAAGCTGGTGGAAGCTAACATAAAAGCGCTTACCGATGGTTATAACTACGGTGACAACCTGCAGATGACGGCTACTACATATAATATAAACGTTGTGGAATCCGGCAAGGGGTTTTACATGGACGTGAACGGGAACACCGCTACTGCCTACGGTCTGGTGGCCGCAGCAGAGAGAGCGGGACTTCAACTGTTTCTGGGATCATATCCTATCACTCCGGCAACTGATATTTTGCATGAGCTGACCAAGAGAAAGGATTTTGGCGTGAAGGCTCTGCAGATGGAGGATGAAATTGCAGGTATCACTTCTGCTATTGGCGCGAGCTTCGCAGGGTGTCTGGCTGCTACTTCAACATCGGGACCGGGACTTTCACTGAAGAGTGAGGCGCTGGGACTGGCAGTGATGACAGAGCTGCCGCTGGTTGTGATTGACGTGCAGAGGAGCGGTCCTTCAACAGGCATGCCCACCAAGAGTGAGCAGACCGACCTGCGACAGGCTTTGTATGGCCGTAACGGGGAGAGTCCGCTGGTTGTAATCGCTGCCACATCTCCTACAGACTGCTTCGACAGTGCTTTTGAAGCTTCGAAGATTGCGCTGGAGCATTTGACACCGGTTGTTTTGCTTACTGACGGATATATTGCCAACGGTTCTTCGGCATGGAGAATTCCTGATATGCAGGATTACCCGGAGATCAATCCTCCGTATGTGCAGGATAGGTTTAAAGGTAATGCTGAGGACTGGAAACCGTTTATGCGTGATGAAGAGACTGACGTGAGATATTGGGGCGTACCGGGCACACCGGAATATATGCACAGGATTGGCGGACTTGAGAAGGACCGCTACACGGGGGTTATCTCCTCGAATCCTGAGAATCACCAGTATATGGTTGACACTCGCCAGAGGAAGATTGACAAGATTGCTGATTTTATCCCTGAGCAGGAGGTTGTGGGTGATGTTGATGCTGACACACTGATTGTTGGCTGGGGCGGCACTTACGGACATCTGCTGGAGGCAGCACTACATATTCAGGATAGCGGTAAGAAGGTGGCATTCACACAGTTCAGACACATATCACCTCTGCCGAGAAACACACACGACCTGTTGAAAAGATACAAGAAGGTTATTGTTGCAGAACAAAACAGCGGACAGTTTGCCTCATACCTGAGCGCTAAGTTTCAGGACCTGAGCAATCTGCGCAAGTACAACAGGATTGAGGGACAACCCTTTAAAGTGAGTGAGCTGGTAAAAGAATTCACCAAAATCATGGAGGAAGAATAAAATGAGTACAGTTGAAACAAAAAATATAGACATGAAAGGCCTTAAGTATCAAAAATATATGCCGAAGGACTATAAGAGCAGCAACCCAATACGCTGGTGTCCCGGCTGTGGTGACTACGCTATTCTGACATGCCTTCAGAAGGCTTTATCGGAACTTAACGTGGAGCCGCATAACACTGCGGTGATTTCGGGGATTGGTTGCTCATCGCGTCTGCCCTACTACATGAACACTTACGGTTTTCATAGTATCCATGGTCGCGCTTTACCTATCGCCACAGGGGTGAAGGTTGCAAATCCCGAGCTGAGCGTGTGGGTTGCAACGGGTGACGGTGACTCACTGGCTATTGGCGGTAATCACTTTATCCATGCTATCCGCAGGAATGTTGATATCAATGTTCTTCTGTTTAACAATAAGATCTACGGACTTACGAAAGGACAATACTCACCCACTTCGGAGAGGGGTTTTGTTTCCAAATCATCGCCTCACGGCACTGTGGAAGATCCTTTCAGACCGGCAGAGCTGACGTTTGGCGCCAGGGGTACATTCTTTGGACGTGCGCTGGATGTGGATATGAAAAATCAGGTGGATACGCTGGTTGAAGCAGCTAAACATAAAGGTACGTCGGTTGTTGAGATTCTGCAGAACTGCGTGATCTTCAACGACGGGATACATAATAAGATAAGCGACCGCAACTGGAAGGCTGACAATACGATAGTACTGCATCATGGCGAGAAGATGCTGTTTGGCAAGGATAACGAGAAAGGTATCGTTCTGGATGGCTGGAACCTGAAGGCTGTTACTATCGGTGAAGATGGTTACACGCTTGATGATGTGCTTGTGCACGATGCGACGACACAGGATAGCACACTTCACCTGAAACTGGCTCTGATGGATACTGAACACGGTATGCCCGTTGCCCTGGGAGTTATCAGAAGCGTTGATGCGCCTACTTATGAAAAGGATTATGAAAACCAGATTGCTGAAGTGCAGAAGAAAGCCCCTCAGAAGTCTTTCAGGGATTTCCTTTTGAGCTCTTCGAATGTTTGGGAAGTTAAATAGCTCAAGACAAGGATAATTATTTGAGAAATTAATAATTACTCAAGAAACAGAATACTATAAGAAAACAAATATCTTCAGAGAAACAAACTACGAGTACTTTAGAGAGGCGCTATTTAAGTGCCTCTCTTCTTTTCTGCGCTGTATCTCGGTTTGAATGAGTCGCAGCTCCCTGCTGGTCTGCCCTTTCATGGAGGTGTTTTCCTTTGCACGGCGGAACAGGTAGGGCATCATAGTCTTCACCTCACCATAAGGAACATATTTGGCTACATTATAGCCATGTTCAGCGAGATTATATGTAATATGGTCGCTCATACCATACAGTTGCGAGAAATATATACCGGGGTGATTTCTGGGGAGTCCGTGCTCATCAATCAGCCTTGCCAGCAGCAGTGAGCTCTCCTCGTTGTGAGTGGCAACCATGAAATCAATTGTTTTGCAGTTATCAATAAGATAAAGAATTGCAGCATTAAAATCACTGTCGGTAGCCACCTTATCAGGCTGTATGGGTGAAGGGTAGCCAAGCTCTGCAGCACGCTCACGCTCCTTTTCCATATATGCACCGCGAACAATTTTGAGTCCGAACTTAAACCCCTCATCAACTGCTTTACGGTGATGTTGTTTGAGTCGTTCCAGTCCGTCAGTACAATATAGTTGATAAGTGTTTTGAACGATTGCTCTTTCGCGGTTGAAGCGTGCCATCAGCTTTAATACCATATCATCAATAACAGGCTGAATCCATGTCTCCTCTGCATCAATGAGCACCGGGACGTTAAGCTCATATCCTCTTCTGAAGATTGACTCCATCCTCTCCTCCACCCTTTTGAGCTCCTCATTTTCGACAGTAGTGAGAGATTCACCGGCACTGACTTTTGCCAGGAGATCGAACCGTCCGATACCTGTTATCTTGAAGGCGCTGAAAGGTACAGTTGCGCGATCTTGTGCAAATTCGACTGTACGAATAATTTCAGCGCAGGTGGTGTCGAACATTTCGTCAGTTTCTTCACCCTCCGTGGCATAGTCGAGAATAGAGTGAACATTGCGGTTGCCCAGTCTGACAATAGTTTTGCTGCTATCCAGGATAGACATTCCCCCCACGAAATGTCGGTATATTGTTTTGCGCAGAATACCTTTTACCGGGAATCGGATTGCTAAAGCCAGTTTGACCAGGACCTCACCTGTTCTTACTAATCCCCTGCTGTTCATTACCTTGAAAAGTTGATAAGCCTGTTTCAGTTCGGCATCAGATAAATCACGAAAAGCTAATTCTGTATCTTTTAGAGCTGTTAATGTACTGTTTTTGGTTTGCATGCGTGTTTAATAAAGTATCCTGATAAAGTATTAAGACACTACAAATATAAATATTTTTTTGTATTTTTGTTTATCTCGTTTACTAATTTGATTTAAATCATGAGTTTCACGAAATTTAAAAAAAACGAAACATTATATACAAACTATTAAATTAAAATATTATGCCTAAAGGTGTGTACAGATTACCTGAAATTAAGAATGAGCCTGTATTGAGCTATGCTCCGGGAACACGTGAGAGAGAAACACTTAAAAAGACTTTAGCCGAACTAAACAAGGGCGGTCTGGACATTCCGATGATAATTGACGGTAAGGAAGTTCGTACGAATAATACCAAAGAAATTCGTCCTCCACATAACCATAAACATCTGCTTGGAGTTTATCATCAGGGGGATAAAAGTAATGTTGAAATGGCTATCGCTGCAGCCCTGAAAGCCAAGCCGGCGTGGGAAGCGATGAATTGGGAGAGCAGGGCAGCCATATTTCTTAAAGCGGCAGATTTGATTGCAGGACCTTATCGTGCGCAGTTTAATGCAGTAACCATGATAGGGCAGTCGAAGAATGCACACCAGGCAGAGATTGATGCTGTGTGCGAGCTGGTGGATTTCTACCGCTACAACGTGAAAAATATGCATGAGATATACTCTATTCAGCCAAACTCATCGCCCGGTGTGTGGAACCGCATGGTGTGGCGTCCGCTGGAAGGGTTTATTTTTGCTTTGAGTCCGTTTAATTTCACCTCTATTGCCGGTAACCTGGGTGCTGCACCCGCGCTGATGGGCAATACCGTTGTTTGGAAACCATCAAAGACAGCTGTATATTCAGCTCATCTTATAATGAAGGTTTTAATGGAAGCAGGACTGCCTGACGGGGTTATCAACCTTGTATATGTAGGCGGAAGAGAGGCTACTGACGTTATTTTTAATCATCGTGACTTTGCAGGTTTGCATTTCACGGGATCGACAGGTGTTTTCAACAGTATGTGGAAAACCATAGGAGCAAATATTTCAAATTATAAATCCTATCCCAGGATAGTGGGTGAAACAGGCGGTAAGGATTATATCTTTGCCTGCGAGTCGGCAGACTCTAAAGAGGTGGCTACAGCCATTACGCGCGGTGCTTTTGAGTATCAGGGACAGAAATGTTCTGCTGCTTCACGCGCATATATTCCCGAGAACCTTTGGGATGAAGTGAAGCAGTTTGTGAGTGAAGATCTGTCTGAAATAAAGACCGGTGTTGTGGAAGATTTCAGCAATTATGTGAATGCTGTGATTGACGAGGAGTCGTTTGACAAACTTGCCAAGGTGATTGATGACGCCAAAGCTTCGGCTGATGCGGAGATAGTTTGTGGCGGCGAGTATGATAAATCGACAGGTTATTTTATCAAGCCTACGGTAATTCTTGCTAAGACTCCGGATTACATCACTATGAAAGAGGAGCTTTTTGGACCTATTCTGACTGTTTACGTCTATAATCCTAAAGATATCGACAGTGTTCTTGACACACTTGACAAAAGTACCGATTACGCGCTTACAGGCGCTATCTTCTCGGCTGACAGGGCAGAGATTGAAAGGCTGACAGCCCGACTGACACACACTGCGGGCAACTTCTATATAAATGACAAGCCTACCGGTGCGGTAGTTGACCAGCAACCGTTTGGCGGGGGTCGCGGATCGGGCACCAACGATAAGGCGGGATCAGTTCTAAACATGCTGCGTTGGGTTTCACCACAATGTATCAAGGAAACTTTTGTTCCTGCAACGGATTATATGTATCCTAACTTCAGGGAGGAATGAAAATAACATATTAATTTTCGAATAAGGTTATATCCCTATAGAAAATATCCCTATAGAAAATAGTTAAATGGAGAGAGAGTGTAATTTCACTTTCTCTCTTTTCTTCTGTTAAAAAAATCTTTCGGAAAAACATTATATCTTTGTGTATTGTTAAAGCTTTTGATTGACTTATTTGATGCAAAATAAAAAAAAGATAAATATTGCAGTGGACGGTTTCTCGTCCTGCGGCAAGAGCACTATTGCGAAGGGACTGGCGAAAGAATTAGGTTATACATATATAGATAGCGGAGCTATGTATCGTGCCGTGGCCCTTTACGCTATAAGAAAAGGGTGGCTGACAGACAGCCTGATGGATGAAAATGAAATCACAAAGCATATTACAGATGTAAAGATCACCTTTAAGCCAAACCTGTTTGGGATGCAGGAGACTTATATGAACGGTGAGAATGTGGAAGGTGAGATCCGTACGCTGGAAGTTGCCAACGGAGCAAGCAGAGTGAGCACTCTGGAAGCTGTGAGGGCCGAGATGGTGAGGCAGCAGCAGGAGATGGGACTGAAAAAAGGTGTTGTGATGGATGGCAGGGATATTGGCACAGTGGTATTCCCTGATGCAGAGATGAAGTTATTTCTGACCTCTTCCCCCGAAATAAGAGCTAAACGCCGCTATGACGAGATGGTATCAAAAGGTGAATCGCCGCTATTTGAAGATGTGCTGGCAAACGTGAAAGAGCGTGACCAGCGAGATACCACACGTGAAGTGAGCCCCCTGAAACAAGCAGATGATGCAATATTACTGGATAATTCTGAAATAGGCATTGATGAGCAATTGCAATGGGCTTTGAACATGTTTAACAAAATCACAGGTAATAATGAGCAAAATTGAAATAGACAAAGGTTCCGGATTCTGTTTTGGAGTTGTGAAAGCAATAAACAAAGCGGAAGAAGAGCTGAAGAAAAACGGTACACTTTACTGTTTGGGTGACATTGTTCACAACAACATTGAGGTGGAGAGGCTTGAGAAGATGGGACTTATAACCATTGATCACGAACAGTTTAAGGAGCTGAAGAATGTACGTGTGCTGCTCAGGGCACATGGTGAGCCACCCAGCACTTATGAGATTGCAAAAGAAAATAATATAGAACTGATAGATGCTTCGTGCCCGGTGGTTCTGGGACTTCAGAGGAAGATAAAGAAGAAATACAACCTTAGGGTAGATGATGATACCCAGATAGTTATCTATGGCAAGAAGGGACATGCCGAAGTGAACGGTTTACTCGGACAGACTGCAGAAACAGCTATCATTATAGAGAGTAAGGATGATATTGAAAAGCTTGATTTTACGCGCGACATAAACCTGTTTTCGCAGACAACAAAATCGCTGGACGGCTTTTTTGAGTTAGGTAATATCATACGCAGCAGGATGCAGAATGGCGCAAAACTGGAGTTTTTTGACTCTATTTGTCGTCAGGTATCCAATCGCGTTCCCAACATTCAGGAGTTTGCAGAAAAGCATGATTTGATAATCTTTATCGCGGGAGAGAAAAGCTCAAACGGTAAGGTTTTATTTGCTGAATGCAAGAAGAAAAATCCCAATTCATATTTGATACACTCGCCTGAACAGGTGAGCCCAGATATGATTGGAGATCACAAGAATATAGGTATATGCGGCGCCACTTCTACCCCATTGTGGCAGATGAAGGCTGTTGCCGAAAACATCTCCAGACTAAAGCCTGAAATGAACATCACAGAAGCTGCTTTTTAAAGCAGCTTTTTTTTTGTGCCGTTACTTAAAAAATGTATCTTTGCACCTAATTTTAAATAGGTTCAAGGAAAATAATCAATTATGGACTCAAACATAAAAAGTGTTGGAATCCTTACCTCTGGAGGTGATGCACCGGGTATGAATGCAGCTATAAGAGCTGTCACCCGTGCAGCAATATTCAACGGCATGGTTCCTTATGGTATTTATCGCGGTTTTAGAGGTTTGATAACTGATGAAATTGTAGAATTCAAAACAAATAGTGTAAGTAATATTATACAGCAGGGTGGCACAATACTTAAAACTGCACGCTCTGATGAGTTCTTGACTATAGAAGGCAGGAAAAAGGCTTATGAAAACTTACAGAAGTATGGTATTGATTCGCTCGTTGTGATTGGTGGAGACGGCTCACTTACAGGAGCAGCAGTTTTTGCCAATGATTTTAATATTCCTGTTGTGGGTTTGCCTGCAACTATTGACAATGACCTTAACGGTACTGATACTACAATTGGATACGATACTGCACTGAACACCATCATGGATGCCATGGATAAGATCAGGGATACAGCTACATCACACGAGAGGCTGTTTTTCGTGGAAGTGATGGGACGCAACTGTGGTTTTCTGGCGCTGAACAGTGCCATTGCATCGGGTGCTGAAGCAGCAATAATTCCCGAGATCAGTATTGAGAAGGACCAGCTTGGTGAACTGATTGAGCAGGGTTTCCGCAAATCGAAGAGCAGCAGCATGGTGCTTGTAACCGAGAGCGAAGTGACCGGTGGTGCTATTAAGCTTGCTGAACGTGTGAAGAAAGAGTATCCGCAGTATGATGTAAGGGTTACAATTCTTGGCCATTTGCAGAGAGGCGGTTCACCTACTGCACAGGACAGAATACTGGCAAGCCGTATGGGCGTGGCAGCTATTCAGGCATTGCAGGAAAATCAACGTAACGTGATGATTGGAATTCACGAGAACGAAATTGATTACGTACCCTTCAAAAGAGCTATCAAGAAACAAAAAGATATAAGTGAAGAGATGCTTGAAGTGTTGCGTATATCTTCAATCTAAAATCTTTGTTTATATAAAACAAATAAACTCAAATATATGGAAATTACACACATCGAACACATCGGTATTGCAGTTAAAAGTATTGAAGACCATTTACCTTACTATGAAGACATTCTGGGTCTGAAATGCTACAACATTGAAACTGTAGAGGATCAGAAAGTGAAGACCGCCTTTTTCATGGTTGGACAGACAAAAATTGAGCTGTTGGAGCCTACAAGTGAGGATAGCACAATAGCCAAGTTCATCGAAAAAAGAGGTGAGGGAGTACATCACATCGCTTATGCTACAAACAACCTGAATGAAGCCCTTAAAGAGGTGGAATCAAAAGGAGTGAGACTGATTGACAAGGAGGGCCGTGCAGGAGCGGAAGGTCTGACAATCGGATTCCTTCACCCTAAATCAACAGGCGGTGTACTTACCGAACTTTGCGAACATCCGGAAGAATAAAAAATCATTCAACACAATAAAACAACTTAATCTTATGAGTAACCAACTTGATAAAGTAAAAGAGCTTATTGAACTTCGTCAGAAAGCTCGACTGGGTGGCGGCGAGAAAAGAATTGAATCGCAGCACACAAAAGGAAAATACACGGCACGTGAGCGTATCGACATGCTGCTTGACCATGGCAGTTTTGAGGAGTTTGACATGTTTGTTGAACACCGTTGCTACAATTTTGGCATGGAGAAGAACAGGTACCTTGGAGACGGAGTAGTAACCGGCTACGGTACTATTGACGGGCGACTGATATATGTTTACGCACAGGATTTTACTGTTTCAGGCGGTTCGTTATCTGAAATGCACGCACAGAAGATCTGTAAAGTGATGGATCAGGCTATGAAGATGGGTGCTCCGGTTATTGGTATCAACGACTCGGGTGGCGCACGTATTCAGGAAGGTGTGAACGCACTGGCAGGTTATTCTGAAATATTTCAGCGTAATATTCTTGCTTCAGGTGTGATTCCGCAGATTTCGGGTATTTTCGGACCTTGTGCAGGTGGTGCAGTTTACTCACCCGCTTTGACTGACTTTATCCTGATGACACAGGGTACTTCATATATGTTTTTGACCGGTCCTAAGGTTGTGAAGACTGTTACCGGTGAAGATGTTACACAGGAACAGCTGGGTGGAGCAAGTGTTCACACAACAAAATCAGGTGTTGCTCATTTTTCGGCACAGACAGAAGAGGATGGCCTAAAGCTTATCCGCAAACTGATCAGCTATATACCACAAAACAATGTGGAAGAGGCTCCGCTGGTTATTACCGATGACCCAATTGACAGACTGGAGGACAGCCTTAATGAGATTATCCCTGACAGCCCAAACAAGCCGTACGACATGTATGAAGTGATTGGTGCTACTGTTGATAATGGAGAATTTTTGGAAGTTCATGCAGATTATGCAAAAAATATAATTGTAGGTTTTGCACGCTTTAACGGTGTATCTGTTGGTATTGTTGCAAATCAACCTAAATATCTTGCAGGGGTTCTTGATATAAATGCTTCAAGAAAAGCTGCTCGTTTTGTACGTTTCTGCGACGCATTCAATATTCCGCTAGTTACTTTTGTTGACGTTCCCGGTTTTCTGCCAGGTACAGGACAGGAATATGGCGGCGTAATTACTCATGGTGCTAAGTTGCTCTATGCTTACGGAGAAGCTACTGTACCAAAGATTACAGTGACACTGCGTAAATCTTACGGAGGTGCACATATCGTGATGAGCTGCAAGCAGCTGCGTGGTGATATCAACTATGCATGGCCGACAGCAGAGATTGCAGTTATGGGTGCTGACGGTGCTGTTGAAGTGCTTTACAGCAAGGAGATTGCAGCAGAGAAAGATCCGGTGAAACTGGCAACAGTAATTGAAGAGAAGAAGAAAGAGTACAATGATCTCTTTACAAATCCTTATGTGGCTGCACGTTTGGGTTATATTGACGATGTGATTGAGCCAAGAAATACAAGGTTCCGTATTATTCGTGCTTTGCAGCAGTTGCAGACAAAGAAATTAGAGAATCCGCCTAAGAAGCATGACAATTTACCACTATAAAAAGCTGATGAATATGAGAATTTTTAAACTGTTCATATCTCTTTTCATCACTGCGTTGCTATTTACAGGATGTAAATCCAATATTGAAAATCCTAAATGGGTGATCAATGAGGTGATGTTAGAAAATGAGACCAACTTCGTGGATGATTTTGGACAACGCAACGGATGGATTGAAATATACAACAATACCGCAGCAACTATGGATTTAGGAGGACGTTATCTTACAAACGACCCTGACAATCCTACTAAATATCCTATTCCGAGAGGTGATGTCCTCACACAGGTTAAGCCAAATCAGCATGTTCTTTTTTGGGCGGACAATGAGCCTTTCAACGGAACATTCCATCTTAATTTCAAGCTGGATCCGACAAAAGATAACTACATAGCTCTTTATGAAAATGATGGCAGGACTTTACTTGATGAATTAGTTATTCCTGCCGGAATACCGGTTGACCGCACATACGGATTTCCAAAGGATGGCATCAAATTTAATGAGGAAGGCGGCATTAACGCTGTTATACTTGACAGGGTGACTCCCAGCAGTAACAATGCCATACTGGAAGAGAATCCAAAAGTGGTGGATATGCGTGAGAATGATCCATGGGGAGGAGTACTTACAATTACTGCTATGCTGGTAGTATTTTCAGCATTAATCGGGCTTTATCTCTTCTTTAAACTTTCCGGAAATATTGCAAACAGGATAACTACAAGAAAAGTTGCTAAGAGCGGTACACTTTCTGCTGTTCGTAGTCAAACACACTTGTCAGGTGAAGTACTTGCTGCGATTTCTGCCGCAATCTACGAGATTAAGGAGGATCAACATGATATTGAGTCTACGATCCTTACTATCAGGCAGGTTAAGAGGGATTACTCACCATGGAGTGCTAAATGGAAATCATTAAGAAAACTACCTAATTAGAATAAATATTAAAGAATAACACAAACAGATATTTTATGAAAGAGTTCAAATATAAAATAAACGGTTCACCATACAGAGTTGTGGTTAACAAATCGGACGAAGAGATAGTAGAGCTTGAGGTGAATGGTACACCATTCACAGTTGAGCTTGCACCTAAGACCAAGAAATCAAAGGCAATAGTACAACGCCACACTCAGGAACCTATTCAATCGGCACCAGCTACTCTGGTTACAAGGCCTTCAAGCCCTTCAGGCAAAAATACTATTCAATCACCACTGCCTGGAGTAATCCTTGATATACGCTGTAAAGTGGGTGATACAGTTAAAAAAGGACAGACGCTGATGATACTTGAAGCTATGAAGATGGAAAACAATATTCTCTCCGATGGAAATGGAAAAATAACTGATATACTAGTCCAAAAAGGAGATTCAGTTCTCGAGGGAGCTGAACTTGTAGTAATCGAATAAAACCAGGGGGAATAATATGAATACACTACTATCATTAGCAGATAATTTAGAAACCTTCTGGGGCTTTACCGGATTTCACAACGTGGAGCTGGGGCATATCATAATGATCTTTTTTGGCCTGCTGTTTATCTACCTGGCAATAACAAAAGAGTATGAACCTCTGCTACTTATCCCAATAGGTTTTGGTATATTGATTGGTAATATCCCGTTTAATGAAGCTGCCGGTCTGCAGATTGGTATTTATGAAGAAGGATCTGTATTTAACATCTTATATCAAGGTGTTGTGCAGGGGTGGTATCCACCACTCATATTCCTTGGAATCGGAGCTATGACCGACTTCTCGTCACTTATAGCTAATCCTAAGCTTATACTTATTGGGGCAGCTTGTCAGTTTGGTATTTTTGGTGCATATGTGATTGCTTTAGCATGGGGATTTGCTCCCAATGAAGCGGGAGCAATTGGCATTATTGGTGGTGCTGACGGGCCAACAGCCATCTTTACAACCTCTAAACTTGCACCTCACTTGCTGGGAGCTGTGGCTATATCGGCATATTCCTATATGGCACTGGTGCCTGTTATCCAGCCACCTTTCATGAGATTGCTGACTACAAAGAAGGAACGGGTGATGAAGATGAAAACACCTCGTGTGGTATCGCAGACAGAAAAGGTGTTGTTCCCGATTATGGGACTGCTCTTAACAGCATTTCTTGTTCCTTCGGGACTTCCGCTTCTTGGCATGTTGTTCTTTGGCAACCTGCTTAAGGAGTCAGGTGTTACACGTCGGTTGGCAGAAACAGCTCGTGGTCCGCTGATTGATACAATTACAATTCTTCTTGGACTTACAGTTGGAGCTTCAACCCAGGCAACCACATTCTTAAGGATTGAGTCGCTCAAAGTATTTATTATTGGTGCATTCTCATTTATGATTGCAACGGTTGCAGGTATCCTTTTCGTTAAAGCATTCAACTTGATTCTTCCAAAAGAAAAGAAGATTAATCCACTTATAGGAAACGCAGGAGTTTCTGCTGTTCCTGACTCTGCACGCATATCGCAAGTTATAGGTATAGAATATGAACCTACCAACTATCTGCTTATGCACGCTATGGGGCCGAATGTTGCCGGAGTGATTGGTTCAGCAGTTGCCGCCGGTATCCTTCTTGGATTCCTGTATTAAATTAGACTTTTATACATATATAAGGTCTTCATGAATCATAGATAGTAAAGAGATATTTTATAGTATCTCTTTACTTGATTAATTTAACTATTGTAAAAATCTATAAACTATGGGTCTCGAACAACTTTTACCCGCCATTTCGGGAATGACTTGGCAACACTTGGTTATGATTGGAGTGGGATTAATCCTTATCTATCTGGCCATTGCAAAAAATTATGAGCCCACCCTACTCTTACCTATGGGGTTTGGTGCGATATTAGTGAATATACCTCTATCATCTGCCATCTCCCAGATTGATCCGGCTACCGGAGAAGCTGTGGAGGGTGTGCTGAACATATTTTTTGATGCAGGTATAGCGACCGAGATCTTCCCGTTGCTAATATTTATAGCAATCGGGGCTATGATTGACTTCTCGCCACTTTTCCGCAACCCCTCCCTACTACTTTTTGGTGCAGCGGCACAATTTGGTATTTTCCTGACAATGGTATTAGCAGCACTACTTGGATACGACATTCGTGAAGCCGCTTCTATTGGCATTATTGGTGCTGCAGATGGTCCGACTTCCATTGTTGTGGCGTCACGTTTTGCACCTAACTTACTGGGACCTATTTCTGTTGCTGCCTACTCATATATGGCGCTTGTGCCAATTATTCAGCCTCCTGTGATAAGATTACTCACTTCACGAAAGGAGAGGTTGATACGCATGACGGGCAATAACAACAAGAAGATTTCGAAGAAGGCATTGATTGCTTTTCCAATTGTAATTACTATTGCAGCCGGAATTATTGCACCTTCGTCGCTTGCATTGATTGGATTCCTTATGTTTGGAAACCTTATACGTGAGTGCGGTGTATTAAATAAATTATCGCTTGCAGCACAAAATGAACTGTCGAGTCTGGTTACTATACTTCTTGGAATAACAATTGCCAGCACAATGACAGCGGAAAGATTTATAAGGGTTGACACTCTCATTATTATAGCTTTGGGACTTTTTGCTTTTGTGTTTGACACCTTTGGAGGTGTTATCTTTGCAAAGTTCCTGAATATCTTTAGGAAAGAGGGTAACAAGATTAATCCGATGATTGGCGCCTGCGGTATATCGGCATTCCCTATGTCGGCCAGGGTGATACATCAGATGGGACAAAAAGAGGATCCATACAACTACCTGCTTATGCCGGCTATCAGTGCAAACGTGGGCGGACAGATTGGCTCTGTTGTTGCAGGAGGTATTATATTAACACTGGTTCCTTTACTGGCTTAAAAACGGAATGATATGACAACAACATTACAAACAGCTTTATTTATTGCATTAGTGGGGATAGTGGGCATATTTATATTCATGTTCATCTTTTACCTGCTGATAAAAGGTCTTGATAAATGGTTCCCTTTTGAAGAGACGAAGCCTGAAGGAGTACTTTTTGAGGAGGATATTGAGGATTAAAAACTATTTGTTCTGCTTTCTGACGTCTGCTCCCCACATTAGTTTGTCGCGCAGAGTTTCGTAGAAGGTGTGCCCTAATCTTTTGACTACTCGTAATGTATAATCAGCTTTTCTGACCTGAATACTTACAGTTTCATCTAATACACGCGACTGGCCGTCAACAGACACCAGGAACATGTGACTGCGGCTCTCAATCTTGAGTGATATCAGACTACTGTCATCAACCACCAAGGAGCGGGAAGTAAGGTTGTGCGGTGCAATTGCCGACAGAATGATGCTTGGTGTGGTGGGTGAAAGAATTGCTCCGCCGATACTTAGGGAGTAGGCTGTGGAACCTGTGGGAGTGGATATTACCAATCCGTCAGCCTGATAAGAAGTAAGATAATCATTATTGATATAAGCATGAATTGAAAGCATAGATGCTGTATCCTGCTTTAGAATCGCTATCTCATTTAATGCATTGGAATTAAAGTAGTTTGGAGGAAATGTTTCGTCGGTAGTCATTTTCAGCAGAGTACGCTCCTGAACCTTATAATCACCCCTCATGACCTCTGTAAGTGTATCCTCGACATCGGAGTAGTTTATTGCAGCAAGAAAACCCAGCCGCCCAGTGTTTATACCGAGTACAGGAATTCCTGAATCGCCCACAGTTGCCGAAGTTCGCAGAAAAGTGCCGTCGCCGCCAACACTTACAACCATGTCCACATCTGGTAATGTTTCGGCAAGTTGACAAATCGGATCAATCTTTTGCCGTATATTAGCAGGAAGAGTAATATAAAAATTCTCAGGGAGAAACAATTCTCCACCATGTCTTTTAATTGCATCACAAACACCGTAAATCTGCTCTTCAGCTTTTACGGTTCGATCGGGAAACATACTTCCAAACAGTGCAAATTTCATTGGCTTACATCTCTAGGTAATACATTAATTCATCCAGTCTCTCTTTCTGGGTATCTGTTACTTCGCCTTCTTTCATGAAAAAGTACACAACGTTGTAATTGAATCTCTCGAAACTTCTCAATACAACTGTAAGATCTGATATATTAAGTTTTAATGATACCAGAAGGTCCTTCCCACCGGATATAGGTACTATATACAGTGATATTATATGTGCATTATTGCTCTCAACAATTCGTGAAATCTCTGTAAGCGTATAATCTTTTAGAGGTATTTCGAGAATTATAAGAGAGTTCTCTGCTTCCGAAAGCTCGATGAATTGCTCTGGTGTAAGTGGTTTGCTGAAATTTTCCACTTGTTTTTTGATAAATTCTTTCGTTGACATTGAGAAAATGGTTATTTCGTATTACTTTTGTATCAGTTTTACAAAGATGGCAAAATTTTGCGTATTTGAACCTTCTTACAGTTTTTTATTTTTCTTTTTTATAAGCCTGTATAGGTTAAATTCTTTGTGAATAATTTTTTACTGTAAAATATGACGAAACTTAGTGTTAATATTAATAAGATTGCAACTTTAAGAAATGCCAGAGGGGGCAACATTCCCGATGTAGTGAAAGCAGCTATTGACTGTCAGGCTTTTGGCGCTGAAGGAATTACTGTTCATCCCAGGCCTGATCAGCGGCATATTCGTTATTCTGATGTATTTGATCTGCAATCGAAAGTGACTACAGAATTCAATATTGAAGGAAATCCAACGCCTGAATTTATCTCTCTTATAGGAAAGATAAGACCGGCGCAGGTGACTTTAGTGCCGGATTCTCAGGATGCTATCACATCTAATGCGGGATGGGATACTATCACTCACAAGGATTTTTTATCTGATATTGTAAGCCAATTTCAATCTATGGGTGTCAGAACTTCGATATTTGTTGACCCTATTCCTGAAATTATTCGAGCTGCTTCACAAATCGGGACTGACAGGATTGAGTTATACACCGGTCCGTATGCAGAAGAGTTTGCTGTAAATAAAGAAAATGCGATTGCTCCTTATGTAGAAGCTGCAAAGCTTGCAAAAAACCTTGGATTGGGTATTAATGCGGGACATGATCTGAATCTGGATAATTTGAACTATCTTTATAACAATATTCCATGGCTTAAGGAGGTGTCAATAGGACATTCGCTTATTTGTGATGCGCTTTATATGGGATTAGAAAAAACGATAAAAGCGTATAAAGATTGTTTAAAAGAGCCACAATCTGAGGTATAAATATTCAAATTTTATATCTTTAGCAGAATATTGAATCTAAATAATTTAAATAATAGCACACTATCGGTATGATTTTATTGCAATTACCTTCTCCTGCTGATACAGCACAGGCAATTTATAACACGATGCAGCAGACAGCTGCAGCAGCAGAAACTGAATCAGTTACTATGAATGCATTTGATCTGGCCCTCAAAGGCGGATGGCTGATGATTGTTTTGCTGATTCTTTTATTGATGTCCATTTATGTTCTGATTGAGAGAACATTGGTAATTAATAAAGCCGCAAAAGAAGATAATTCTTTTATGAATCGGATCAAGGATTATATTCATGACGGGAAAATTGATGCTGCTATAAACCTTTGCCGCAACACAGACAGCCCTACAGCAAGAATGGTTGAAAAGGGTATTTCGAGGCTTGGCAGGCCCACGGCTGATGTTATGTCGGCTATTGAGAATCAGGGTAATATTGAGATTTCTCAATTGGAAAAAGGATTGCCGGTGCTGGCTACTTCTGCATCAGGTGCACCTATGGTGGGCTTCCTCGGAACAGTGACCGGTATGGTGAGAGCATTTATGGATATGGCGGGAGCAGGTGCTAATGTGAATGTAAATATCCTGTCGACAGGAATTTATGAAGCGCTTGTTACTACTGTCGGGGGTTTGATTGTTGGTATTATCGCACTATTTGCATTTAATTATCTGACTACCCGTATAAAGGGGATTGTGAACAACCTGGAACGTAAGATAATGGAGTTCATGGATATCCTTAATGAACCGGCTGCTTAAAATGCAGTTGCTTGATCTACATTAAAGTATTATTGAAATGGCTTTAAAACAACGCTTTACGATAGAATCAAATTTCAGTATGGCATCTATGACGGATGTGATATTTCTGCTATTGATTTTTTTCATGATTACATCCACTATTGTTACGCCTAATGCTATTCAGGTGGCTTTGCCCCGGGCACAACAGCAGGCTCAGGTGAAACCGATTACAAGGGTTACAATCGACAAAGACCTCAATTACTATGTGGCTCATGGCAACGAATCGGAAAGACAGGTAGTTTTTGAAGAGATCACCCCTTTCCTGCAACAAGCCTACAGTGCTGATCCGGGATTATTTGTGGCTCTTTATGCTGACGAAACTGTTCCTTATGGAGAGATTGTAAGGATTCTGGATATTGCTAATCAGAATCAGTTTAATATGGTTTTGATGACGAGGCCTAATTAGAATAATAAGTCAAGGGATTAGAGATAATTGCAAATCAAATCCTGCCTACAGATTAGTACAGATCTTAGTTTAAAAGTAAAATGAGTATTACAAGAGAAGAGATAAGTGGTATAGTAGGGACAACGATATTTGGTATATTGTTGTTTTTGCTTTTGCTTTTCTCATACTTTACTTTGGCATCTCCACCTGATGAACTGGAAGGAATTCCGGTTATGTTTGGCTCTACAGAAGATGCTTTTGGATATGTTGAACCACCAATGACGGAGATAAATCCGGTTACTTCGCAGGAGCCTCAAATACCTGAATACTCACCCAGAGAACCTCTCATTACTCAGACAACAGAACCCACAATTGACGTGGAAGCTCTGCGTGAAGAGGAGCGCAGGCAAGCTGCACTTGCTGAAGAACGCAGAAAAATTGAAGAAGCTGAGCGCATCAGACGACAGGAAGAAGCTCGCAAAAGGGAGATAAATGAACAGATGTCGGGGCTTTTCGGAGAGAGTGAAGGCAGCCGTGGCAGTACAGAGGGTACAGGCACTCAGGGAGTATCAACAGGAAATTCATCACAGGGATCTGATACCGGAACGGGAGGAATAGGTTCATACAACCTGGGCGGACGCAGTCTGGGAAGTGGCGGACTGGCACAACCGCGATATAATGTGAACGATTATGGTACTGTTGTTGTTAACATAACTGTGGACCCTGCAGGAAATGTTATTCATACAGAAATCGGGCGAGGGACAAATACTCCCAACACTACCCTTAGAAATGAGGCAATGCGTGCTGCAAGAAATACAAAATTCAATGCAATCAATTCTGCTAATAACCAGCAGGGGACTATCACATATCGATTTAATCTGAACTGATTTTTTAATATTTAGATTGTCAGTCTGGATCTGAAATTATCAGATTTGAATATATTTATAATCAATCATTTTCTGAAATTCTAAATAAGGATTATAAATTACTGTAAACATTAAGTTATAAAAATGTCCAAACTTAATTGGATTTTTAAATTAAGAAAACATGAAGAAAGTAGCCCTCTTTTTAGCAAACGGATTTGAAGAAATTGAAGCGCTCGGCACGGTTGATATATTAAGAAGAGCGCAAATTCCCGTAATCACTGTTTCCATTACTGATGATAAAGTTGTGACGGGTGCACATAATGTGCCGGTAACAGCTGACGCCATTTTCAGTGAAACTGATTTCAAGGATATTGAAATACTGGTACTCCCCGGAGGTATGCCCGGTGCCAAGCATCTGAATGAACATGAAGGTCTTAAGAAACTTATTGCCGAATATAACTCCAAAGGCAAACAGATTGGTGCTATTTGTGCTGCACCTATGGTTTTGGGCGGACTTGGCATTCTGGATGGAAAAAGAGCTACCACTTATCCCGGATTCGAGCCTGAGCTTATTGGAGCTAAGGTTACGGGCGAGAACGTGGTGGTAGATGGAAATATTACAACCGGAAGAGGTCCCGGTCTGGTGTTTGAATTTGCCCTGAGACTCGTGGAACAAATTGCGGGTTTGCAGACTCGACGCGGAGTACAGGAAGGGCTTCTTCTGTGATAATCTGAAGCTTAAATTAACGGTGCAAAGAGTTGGTTATTAATAAAAAACCGACTATCTTTGCACCGTTTTTCAAATAATATAATGTCTCACTTTTTTAATTAAAAAAATTTATCAACAACAAATGACAGAGAACCTAAAAAATGTAGCACCTATAGATGATTTCGATTGGGCTGCTTATGCTCAGGATGATCCTTATAGCAAAGAAAACAGAGAAAAGCTTGCAGAAAGCTACGATAGCACGCTGAGCAAAATTACCGACAAAGAGGTTGTAACAGGAACTGTTACCTCCATGAACAAACGCGAAGTGGTTGTAAACATCGGATTCAAATCTGATGGTGTGGTTTCCATGAATGAGTTTCGCTACAATCCTGATCTGAAGATTGGCGATGAAGTGGAAGTTTACATTGAAAGCCAAGAAGATAAAAGAGGACAATTGATCCTTTCTCACAAAAAAGCACGTGCTTCCCGCGCATGGGATCGCGTGAATGCAGCACTCGAAAACAATGAAATCATCAAAGGATACATCAAATGTCGTACTAAAGGTGGTATGATTGTTGATGTATTTGGTATCGAAGCATTCTTACCGGGATCACAGATTGACGTGAAGCCAATCCGCGATTACGACATGTTTGTTGATAAAACGATGGAATTCAAGGTGGTTAAAATCAACCCAGAATACAAAAACGTTGTTGTATCACATAAAGCACTGATTGAAGAGGAACTGGAACAACAGAAGAAGGAAATTATTTCTAAACTGGAAAAAGGACAGGTTCTTGAAGGTGTTGTTAAGAATATCACATCTTATGGTGTATTCGTTGACCTTGGGGGTGTTGACGGTCTTGTTCACATTACAGACCTTTCATGGGGTCGCATCCAGCACCCGGAAGAGGTTGTTAAACTGGACGATAAGATTAACGTTGTAATTCTTGATTTCGATAATGAGAAAAGACGTATTGCACTTGGTCTGAAACAGCTTACTCCTCATCCTTGGGATTCTCTTAGCGAGACTCTTAAAGTGGGTGATATAGTTAAGGGTAAAGTGGTTGTTATGGCCGACTACGGTGCATTTGTGGAAATTGCTCCGGGTGTAGAAGGATTAATTCACGTTTCTGAAATGAGCTGGACTCAGCATCTTCACAGCGCTCAGGACTTCATGAGTGTAGGTGATGAAGTTGACGCTGTTATCCTGACACTTGATCGTGAAGATCGTAAAATGTCGCTCGGCGTTAAACAGCTTAAGCCGGATCCATGGGAAAGCATTGAAGAAAAATTCCCTGTTGGAAGCACTCACAAAGCAAAAGTACGCAACTTCACCAATTTTGGTGCATTCGTGGAAATTGAAGAGGGTGTTGAAGGATTAATCCATATCTCTGACCTTTCGTGGACAAAGAAGATTAAACATCCGAGTGAAGTTACTGAAATTGGATCTGAAATTGAAGTACAGGTACTTGATATCGACAAGGAAAACCGTCGTTTAAGTCTTGGACACAAGCAGCTTGAAGAAAACCCATGGGATGTATTTGAAACTATTTTCACTGTTGGTTCTATTCATGAAGGTACTATCATCGAAATGCTTGATAAAGGTGCTGTAATTTCATTGCCTTACGGTGTTGAAGGTTTTGCTACTCCAAAACATCTGGTAAAAGAAGATAATTCGCAGGTTGGTCTGGATGAGAAACTTGAATTCAAGGTGATTGAGTTTAACAAGGATGCAAAACGTATTATTGTTTCTCACAGCCGTATTCACGAAGATAATGCCGGTGAAGAATCAAGAAAGAAAGGCAAACGCACCAGCAAAAAAGAGAGCGGAATTGAAAGCGCTGCTGCTACTCCTGCAATGGAAAGAACAACTCTTGGAGATATCGAAGAACTAGCTGCTCTGAAAGAGAAGCTGGACAATCAGAAGGTTGAAGCTTTCAAGAAAGAATCGAAGAAAAAAGCTGAGAAGGAAGCTGAAGCTGAAACTGAAGAAGTAGTTGACGAAGTTGAAACTGTTGAAGAAGAAGCTAAGGTTGAAGTAGAGGCAGAAACAAAAGTTGAAGCTGAAGTTAAAGATGCTGAAGCTGAAGTTGATTCTGAACAGGAAGAAGATAAAGAATAAATTTTCTAATTAATAATTTAAAGGGGTAGTTCACATTAAGAATTACCCTTTTTTTTATTTCAATTTACTGAATACTAAACCTTATATTTTATAAAATGGAGTGTAAAATAATGAAGTAAACATTTCATTTTAATCATAAAAGTCGCGTTGATTGAAACATAAACAGACCATAGTTTGTTATGGGAAATGTAATAATTACCAATAAATATTAACAGATAATGGAACCAATAAGGGAGAAAACGGTGCCGGGTAATCGTATCAATGTTATTGACGCACTCAGGGGATTCGCACTATTGGGAGTGATCCTGATACATATCTTACAGTTGTTCGGTTATTCATCCGTTAACATGCCTGATGCTGCGAGGTTCCCGTTGTTTGACAGAGTTGTTCAAATGATTGCAAACTATGTAATTGCAGGACGTTTTATAAATATTTTCTCCTTCCTGTTTGGACTCAGCTTTTTTATACAGATGGACAGAGCATCTAAGAAGGGTGTGGATTTTCGTGGTCGCTTCCTGTGGAGAATGGTTATTCTTTTTGCGATTGGAATTATTGGAACAATTTTCACATACATGGATATACTATCGATTTATGCTTTCTTTGGTATAATTCTCGTTCTGCTTTTTCCATTAAAAAACTGGGTTTTAATCACAATAACAGCCATAATACTATTGGGATTGCCATTAATGACGATTGTTGGTTTCGATAATATCACACTGGAGCAGACAACCGCAATGGCTGCAAATCAACAAGTTGAACTCCAGTTCACTAAAAGTGAGATTATGAGTGTACTATCCAACGATATTGACGTGCCGGCTAATGGATCTTTTTATGAAGCTGCAAAAGATAATCTGACAAGAAAGACCAGCGAAAAGTTGAACTTTCAATTCTTACTCAGTTCACGTGGTTATGTTACCTTTGCACTCTTTATATTAGGGTTTGTGGTTGGCAGAACCGGTTTTTTTGAAAAAGTAAACGTCAGGAGAAAGAAAAATTTTATACTTTTGATTGGGTTCATTATTGCTTCTGTTGTCTTTGAACTTATTGGTCAATTGATTACTCCGGATAATCCAATAAACCTATTAATGCATATTTCACAGGGACTTGAAGTGCCCATGATTTCAATTATTACATCTACTCTGAATGATCTAGGATCACTTTCTCAATCAGGAGTGCTAGCAATGGGATTTATAGTTTTATATCAAACTAAAGCGTTAGGGAAATATCTGGAGGTGCTTTCTTCATACGGACGCATGGGGCTGACTAACTATGAGATTCAGAATATTTCCGGAGCAATCCTGTTTTCAACCTGGGGATTTGGTTCATTCTTTAGCAGACTTGGTATGACTGAACTATTTTTACTGGGATTGTTAATATATACCCTTCAGATTATTATTAGCAGGCAATGGATGAAACACTTCCTGTACGGCCCACTAGAATGGTTCTGGCGATCTGGCACATATATGAGATGGCAACCATTCAAAAGAAGAAAAACTATTATTAATATTTAAAGCATGTTTTCAAATAACAGTCCATATCGTGATTTTTCGGAATTTTTGTCATCACGATTTCCATATAAAGTTCAAAAAATATCTATAAATGCAGGCTTTACATGCCCCAACAGAGACGGCACAAAAGGTCGAGGTGGTTGCACATATTGTAACAACCAGAGCTTCAGTCCGGGTTATGGCAAACCAACCAAGAGTATCTCTGAGCAACTGGCAGACGGCATTGATTTCTTCTCTCATAAGTATCCCGAGATGAAATACCTGGCATATTTCCAATCATATACCAACACTTATGAACTGCCTGAAATGCTGATTGAAAAATATGAAGAGGCTCTTGCCTACCCCGGTGTGGTGGGATTAATTGTGGGGACGCGTCCCGACTGTATGTCAGATGAACTGCTCGATTACTTTGAAACTCTAAGCAAAAAGACCTTTGCTTTGATTGAGTATGGCGTTGAATCGACTTTAAACAAAACTCTCGAGAGGGTAAACCGTCAGCACACTTATGAAGAGTCTGCCGAAATGATTTGCAAAACTGCAGACAGAAATATACCTGTTGGTGCACATATTATACTTGGACTTCCCGGTGAGACGGAGGAGGATATCCTTAATCATGCTGATAAGCTTTCGGAACTGCCATTGACAACACTAAAACTACATCAGTTACAGATTATAAAAGGTACTGCCATGGCAAAGGAGTTCAGACTATTGCCTGAGTCATTTTATCTTTTTGAGCTCGACGAATATATTGATCTGTGTGTTAATTTTGCTGAACGCCTGAATCCTGATATTTATATTGAACGGTTCACTTCGCAATCTCCCTCCAAGCTTTTGATAGCACCGGAGTGGGGACTAAAGAATTACGTAGTAAGAGAGAAAATAATAAAAAGATTCCGGGAAAGAGATACCTGGCAAGGTAAACTATCCCGGAATAAAGTATCTGTGTTATAACTACTGCTTGTTATTTCACATTAAGTTATTTCACATTAAAAGCAATTCTGAGTTCTTCTATCTCGGCATCTCCAATGGGTTGCAGTGATCCTATTGAAGCGGCCATCACCAACGAGTTTGCAGAGAATTCGGCAACCTCAAGATAGTCAAAACTATTTAGCAGCTTATCACCGGTAATAAAAACACTGTCGTTCTCAACCAGAACAGCTCTGTTATCTTTAAACATCTTTGCAACGCTGTCGATATCATTATATATCAACCCAAATGGAATTGATGGAACATCCTGAAGGAAGATCCAGCTCTCCGGAATTGTACGTACATCAAACCTGCTGCCACTCACTGCATGTGCCATAAGATTTATGGGTTGTGTGGATATAATTGAGTTGATATGCGGATTTAACTGATATATCCTCTGATGAAGTGCTACAGAGCGACTTGGCGTTTTACCTGCTTCTGCCATGCCATTCTTTATCTGCACGATATCACTTGGCACAATATCCCAGCGTGCAATATTACTGGGTGTAATAAGAAAATCATCTCCTCTCCACCGGGCAGAAACAGTGCCATACGTTGAAATCATCAATCCCTGATTACATGCCCTGCGGATTATATCTACCATTTCACTTCGCAATGCCCTTTCATCTGAGGGATAATCAACATCCATAAAATGAGACACATTTCTAGGGATATGATTCACATATTGAGATACCTGCTCGTCAGTTAAATATTTAACCTGACCTAATCTCTTTGCATTGATAATAGTACGGCAGCAGAATTCGAGAGTCTCAAATCGCTGATATGCATCCATCATATCTAAGCCGCCAAGCACAACACCATGATTCTCCATGATTATGGCTTTATAACGGGTATCCTGGAATTCATTGGCAATTTTATCACCAAGATCTTCACTTCCGGGAGTACCATAAGGGGCAAAACCTATATCACCACAAATATTGTGTGCCTGAGGTACTATCTTTGTATCTGGAACTATGCCGGCAATACTAAACGCAACCAATGCGGGCGGGTGAGCATGGATAATTGCTGTCATCTCAGGTCTTGCTTCATATATTGCTTTGTGAAAAGGCAGTTCCGAAGAGGGCTTATGTAATCCTAAGATTGTACCATCCTTTTTCACCTGCATAATATCTTTCACTGTAAGTGATCCTTTATCTACACCTGAGGGAGTTATCCAGATATCTCCATTTTTATCCTTAATAGATACATTCCCACCTGAGGTAGTGGTCATCCCGCTACTGTAGATTCTACCTATAATCACTTTTATCTGTTCGGTAGGATGCATTAATTTTGTATCTAGCTGTTTCATATTTCAGTATTACTTAATAATTTTAATTTATTCAGAACTGTAAAGATACAGAAAATTAGAGTGTGACTGCTAATCATTTAGCGCGTGATAGCAAAAATGTTTCTGCTTCAACACTCCACAAGCCATCGTGCCTACTGCATATTTCTGCCAGTTCTCTGTAAAACTCGTCTGTTTCGCCCAATTTACCAAAGTCGGATATTGCAGTTAGCGGCATATCAATATGTGTATAGATAAGCTTCTTTCCTCCTGGAATATTAGGTAGATTATTTGTTGTATCGGCAACTGCATTTAATCCTCCGATATGAGTTACCAATCCTGCAGGATCAAGTCCTTTACTCATGATATCCAATGCTTCTACCATATCATCATTATTCCCGCCACTTGTTCCAACTATATGAGTATATGCATAGTGCACATTATAGAAATTGAGCATGGCACTAAATTCTGTGTCGTTAGGTCCTGCAAAAAAGTTAAGACATCCATCAAATCCAAGAATGGCGTCACCCTGTTCAACTACAGGTCTTACCGGTGCAAATACAAATACATCGTCGTATCCTGTGCCTCCAGTTTTGTCCCTAAGTACTTTCACCGGATCATCAATATTTCCGGTATTTAAATATAAAAGATCAATGCCGCGAGATGCAGCAAATTCAGTAGTGTAGATAGTAGCCGCCCTGTCGAGTCTGGTCTGATCCACATCAGTAACTACCAACAAAGAAGGCTTACGGTCTTCCCTGTGAAGCACATAGTTTATTGCAGCAAGTCCCATTGGACCCACACCCGCCAGAATAGCCATTTTGCCACCATCAACAATCTCCATTTTGTGCTCATAACTCCCCGGAGTTGTGTGATAATTTGCATGCATTGCACCAATCACACATGACAGTGGCTCAGCCAAAGATGCAGGATAATAACCTTCTCCGTTGTATATCAACAGGCAGTCCTGTTCCATAACTTCGTTAGGAATAATCACGTAGGTAGCATCGCCTCCTATGTACTTGTAACTGTAACCTGGAGCGCTCAGCAGTCCAACCGGTCCATTCTCGTAATATAGAGCGGGTTGAATAGAGAACTTGTCTCCTGCTTTAAATTTATGTGCCCATTTAGAGCCTACTTCCAGTAGTTCTCCGGCAAACTCATGACCGATAATTATTGGATTTTCAGCAACATCGTCAGGTATCCGTTTATGTTCAGCTCCTTGTGATGATGCTTTGTATGATGACATACATATTGAGTCAGATACTACCTTTGCCAATATTTCATTCTCTTTCAGCGGAGGCAAGTCAAATTCTTCCAGACGAAGGTCTTTTTTACCGTATAATCTTACAGCTTTTGTTTTCATTATATTATAAAATTGTGCCGTTAACCAAGATGTATGGTTTTAGGCCGGCGTTTTAATTTAACATCACCTGTCCACCAGTGACAGGCAGAGCTTGTCCCGTTTCACCGGTCTGCTCCATTAGGTATAGTATTCCTTTAGTAACATCTGCAGGAGAGCAACCCTTTCGCATAGGTACCTTGGATAAATAGAACTTCTTCACATCTTCAACAGTTTTTGCACCCGGCACCTTACCCGCTCTCAGATATTGAATGAAGAGTCCGTTTTCGGGGTCACTCCAAAGCGGTCCTTCATAAAAGTTACCCGGACAAACAGAGTTCACCTTAATACGAAATGGTGCAAGCTCAAGTGCAAAAGACTGAGTAAGACCGATACCGCCAAACTTACCACCTGCGTAAGCAAAATTTGCTCTGCTCCCCTCCAGACCTGATTTAGAATTTATCTGTATGATGTCAGCAAAATACTCATCATGAGCATATTCTGTCTGTAACTTCATCACCTTACTCACTACCTTTGTGCCATAGAAATATGCGCTATAGTTTATTTTAGTTACAAAATCAAAATTCTCGGGAGTCATATCTTCCAATCCTCCTGCCCTAAGTACTCCTGCGTTACTTATAAAGGAATCTATAGCACCATATTCGCAAACAGTTTTATAAACAAGATTCTGCAAATTGTTCATATCTGCAACGTTGGTCTTCACGAAAATAGCACTATTGCTTCTGGAGATACTCATAAAACTTTCGGCAGTCTCCTTACCCTTATCTTCATTAAGATCGGCAATAACAATGTTAGCACCCTCTTGTATCAGGCAGTTACCTATTCCCTCACCGAAACCTTGCGCTGCACCTGTTATGATGATTGTTTTGTTTTCGGCACGACCTGCGGATTTTACCGCTGATACGCTCCTGCGATAGTTTTCCACTTCCCATGTGTCTATAAAACTAATCTGCTCATCTGTCATAGGATGAGGTCCTCCATAAGATGTGGAGAGATATGCAACCTTCATTGCATCTTCATAGACATCCAGAAGAATATCACATTGTTTGGCATTATCTCCAACAGCTACAAGTCCTATTCCTTTTATAAGTAACACCTTTGGCTGGTAACCAAACCTGGCAGTGAATTCAGGAATATTTTTTTTTGATTCCTCCAAAATCACACCTGCATCTTTTCCGTTCAGGAAGATATAGTTTGATTTGCAATAAACAATAGCATCAGGAGTAAATGGTTTGATAATATCTTTTTGATTCTCTTCACTTTCACTAAAGTAACTGATCAATTTGTTATTGCGAATCCTCAAAGTTTTCAGTTCTTTGTCAGAAAGCATCATCCTGATTGCAGGAATTATTTCTACCACATTTTCGGGTACATCAACATCACCCGTAGGCAGCTGTTCGTTAATTGCCCCCTCCAACTTGGCAATAATTTCATCATAGATTGATTTGATCTCCTCAATTGTGTTGGCAGCCACAAAAATGCCATGGTTCTGAAGCCAGATTACCTGCGCCTCTTCTTTGTACTTTGACCTGTATTCCTCAAGCTTATCGTTTACCTTCTTAAAGAGCACATAACCAGGATCTGTGTACTCAACAAAAAGAGCCTTATCGCCAAAAAGTCTTTTCAGCTCACTTTCTGCATTTACTGCACAAAGCAGTCCGTTTACAGCTGTAGGGTGCAGATGCACCACAAATGGATAATCAATTACATTATGCATAGATGTTTCTACAGACGGCCGCTTACCCTTCGTAATAGTAGCTGCTGACAGGTCATCCTTAACCTGCCTTTCCCTCTCAAATACATCTTTGCTATATTCTTTTTCTGACATTGGATTAAGCATAGCCCTGTCGAGAATGGCAAAACCATCTTCGGTTATTGTGGCCAATGATGCACCACTTGCTTTAACCCAGATTTTCTCATTGTTTTTATATGAAGTATTTCCGCCGCCCGCAATCACAAAACGATTGTCACGCCCGTAAAATTGCGATATCTCAATAAGTTCATCAATCTCTTTCATTTTATCCCACTCTCTGTTTTATTAACTCATGTCCCAACTTAACAAACTCATCACGCTTGGAGCGATCTGCTGCTCCTACTTCATCCACATAACCTTCGAGACCTTGTGAAACTACATGTTGATGGGCTGCAATAACACAAGCACCTTCATAGTTTATTTTCTTCAACCTGCTTGTAAGTGGTGTTCTTCCTCTTGCAAAAAGCTCAATAGGCTCCATTACAGGAGAATTGTGTTCACTTCCAAAAGTTACCACAAATCCTTTGTCATGAAGATAGCTTGCATACTTCTCCAATAACTTCAAATCATTACGGGTGGTGATAAATTCCACCGAATGGAAGCCACGCTCTGTAAGTTGCTCTGCAACTTTCTCAAGATCACCCTCAAAATCGGTATACTCACCTTTGGGATTATCTGCCAGGAAAGGATATGTAGGTATTCCACCTGCGGCAACAATTATATCGCATACACTTTGCACAGGCAAAAAAGCAGACGAATCCTCAGCTACAAAGGCTTTTCCTCCCGCTTTAAGAAGATTAGACCTGATCTCATTCTCTACTCCGGCAATATCAGTAAAGGAAGATTTAAGCTCTTTACCTTCAAATATTGTTCTGAAAAGCGATGATATAGCAGTTTCATCATCTTTGCAAAACTCATACGCTTTCATTCGCAATGCTCTTGCAAGATGTCTTTCGCGAAATGATCCCTGTGTAAGTTCTTTTTTTATCCACTGGAGGTTTAGCTCAAAGCCAACTTTCAACTCTTTAAGATAACGGTTAAGCTTATGAAACATAGCCTCCACCTGATTATTGGATTCTGCCTCAACTGCTTTTAGTTCTGAAGCATAAGGCTCAGGCAGTGTAAAGGGATAGCTTATCCCCTTACCGCTAAGATAGGTACGACCCGGATTTGCAGGATCATTAACCCTCAATCCGGCGTTCTGATCCTCCTGGTTAAGGCTTATAAACTCGATACCAAAAAGTGGATAGATCTTTCTTTTATCACATCCTTTTCTCCACTCCTCATAACCTCTGGTAGTATAGAAGTCGTTTATACCAACCACTTTTACATCTTCAGCAACTGATCTGTCCAATGCATCGTCGATATCACGGAATGCACTGAAAGAATAAGGTGTATGCAGATGTGCGTTTACATTCAGCATAATAGATTGTTTTTATTTAAAAAGGCATCAATCTTTATTAAATACCTCTCTTGGACATTTTAACCAGCTCCCCGTCTGTGAAGTTTTGACCGGGTATATAATCCTTCAGTGGCTGAATTCTTTCGTGAATCATATCGATAAACCAGCTTGGCTGGGGAAAGAAAGAATCTTCCAGCTCATGCGCAGGAGTAATCCAGTTGCGTGAACCCAAAACACATACGGGTGCATCAAGATAGTCAAATGTCAGCTGACTGATATTTGTAGCCAAGTCATTAAGGAAAGAGCCCCTCTCAGTTGCATCACCGGCAATAATTATCTTTCCTGTCTTCTTTACTGATTCAATTACCTTTTCATAGTTAAATGGAACCAGTGAACGGGCATCTATGACCTCAGCACTCATACCATACTTTTCTTGCAGTTCATCAGCAGCTTTCAGTGCCTGGTAAAGTGTGTAACCCACGGTTAAGAATGTTATATCTTCTCCTGATCTCTTTATATCAGGTTCACCCATCTCTATTTCGTAATATCCTTTCGGCACGCCGCCTTCATGAAACTGTTCACCTATATCATATATGCGCTGACTTTCAAAGAATATAACAGGGTCTGTTCCCTGCAGAGCTGCATTCATCAACCCTTTGGCATCATAAGGTGTTGCAGGGAAGCAAACCTTTATACCGGGGATATGTGCAACAAGCGAGGTAAGATCTTGTGAGTGCTGTGCGCCATATTTTGAGCCAACTGATACTCTTACAACCACCGGCATCTTCAATACGTTTCCACTCATTGCCTGCCACTTGGGAAGCTGGTTGAAAATCTCATCACCTGCGCGACCTATAAAGTCGCAATACATAATCTCAGGAATAACGCGACCGCCGCACATTGCATAACCAATGGCTGTACCAACAATTGAAGCTTCCGAAATAGGAGAGTTAAACAAACGATTATATGGCAAAGACTCTGTAAGTCCGTTATATACAGCAAATGCACCGCCCCAGTCACGGCACTCTTCGCCATAAGCAACCAGTGATGCATCTTTATAAAAGCGATCGATTATTGCTTCAAATATACCATCGCGCAGCTGATACTGCTTCATCTTGCTGAACGGTTTTCCATCAGCATCAAAAGCAAACCTCTCTTTATTGGCAATCTTCTTTACACGAGGGTTTTCCTCCATTGGAATCAACACTTCCGGTTTTGCATCAGAAAAGCTGTCCACTGAACCATTGGAAAACATCATATCACCAATAACTTCGGCATTTTTCATCCTTGGCGAAATATTGTCATCTATGGCTTTCAGGAACATCTCGTTTATCAGTTTTCCTATATTATCGTTTATATTGTCCAGGTCAGACTGAGTAGCAACCCCTGCCTCTATCATCTGCTTACCGAAGCTAAGGATACAGTCTTGAGCTTCCCAGGCTTCAACCTCTTCTTTGGTGCGGTATGATGATGCATCAGAAGGTGAATGTCCGCTGTAACGGTAAGTAAGCACATCCAGTAAAACGGGACCTCTTTTCTCTTCAATAACCTTGCGCTTGCGTTTATAGGCATCTATCACGGCAAGTGGATTATAACCATCCACACGCTCAGCATGCATCTGATCAGGATTTACTCCTGCACCAATACGTGCGGCAATGTCATAACCCATGGTTTCACCACTGGTCTGTCCACCCATTCCGTACTGATTATTCATTATATTGATGATTACAGGTAGTCCTCCCTGCATATCACCTTCCCATAGCTCTCTGAACTGGTCCATTGCTGCAAAGGTGATTCCTTCCCAAACGGGACCACAAGCCATGGCTGCGTCACCTATGTTAGCAACAACTAACCCTGGTTTACGATTTACTTTCTTATAAAGTGCTGCACCAACTGCAATATCGCCTGAACCTCCAACAATAGCATTATTTGGATAAACTCCGAAAGGAGTAAAGAATGCATGCATCGAACCTCCCAAGCCTCTGTTGAAACCTGTTTCCCTGGCAAATATCTCAGCCAGTGTTCCATATACCAGAAATCTGCGAGCCAGCTCTTTCACTGAACCTTCAAAATCTTTCTTAACTATTTCATATATTGCTCCGTCAAAAAAACTTTCCATTATTTGCGTAAGCTGCTCATCGTCGAGCTTGTGGATAGCAGACATACCTTTTGCAATAATCTCTCCATGCGAACGATGGCTGCCAAAAATAAAATCATCCACGTTAAGTGTCCAGGCCATACCCACTGCGGCCGACTCCTGCCCTATTGACAAGTGTGCCGGTCCCGGATGATTATAAGGTGTTCCATTATATTCACCTTTTGTTTTAATAAGATTAATCATCGTTTCGAACTCACGAATCAAAGCCATATCATGATAAATAGCTTTAAACTCATCATTAGTGAAGTTCTCTTTCTCATCTTTAACACTTTTCTGATATTGATTTACCGGTATGGGCTGAAATTCAACATACCCTGGTTTTCGAACCTCATTAGGATCGATTGTCTGTACTTTTGGCATCTCTATATTGATTTATTTTGTTTTGATATTACCTGATTATTATATCCGGTTGTAGATATCTTGTTTACTATTTTATAAATATTGTTAGAATCTGAAAACCACCTCTTTAAATATCTCGCTAACTGTTGGATGTGGGAACACAACCTCTTGCATCTCTTTAAGTGTCATTTCCTGTTCAATAGCCATACATGCTCCGAAAATAATTTCGCTTGAGGGATTGCCAAGTATATGAACCCCAATCACTTCACCATACTTTTCACCAACAATCACCTTGCATAAACCGTTTCCACCTTCGTTTTCAGCTACGAAACGTCCGGCATAAGCCATAGGCAGCTTTACCACCTTATATGCGATACCTTTAGCTTTTGCACTCTCTTCAGTCTCTCCCACTCCGGAAACTTCGGGGTTAGTATAAACCACACCAGGGATAGCATTATATCGCATAATATCGGATCTTCCGGTGAGATTATTAACTACTACCTCGCCTTCGCGACTCGCTGTATGGGCAAGCAGAGAAAATCCGGTAACATCACCTGCAGCAAATACTCCGGGAACATTTGTACGCATCTTCTCATCTACTTTTATCCCGTTACGGAAAAGCTCTACGCCTATATTTTCGAGTCCAAAACCTTTAGTAATCGGTCGGCGACCCACGCTTAGCAGTATCTTATCTCCTTCTACAGTGTGCGTATCTCCATCTTTCTCAAATATGACTTTGTTACCATCTACCTTTGTAACCTTGGAATTAAGGTTAAACTTAATACCTTTCTTTGTATAGATCTGACGCAGCATTGCTGATAATTCAGGGTCCATACCTCCAATTATCTCCGGTAGCATCTCAACAACGGTAACTTTAGTTCCCAGACTGTTATATAAGCTGGCAAACTCCATTCCTATTACACCACCGCCAATCACTACAAGTGATTCGGGACGCTCTGTAAGCTCAAGAATCTCTCTGTTGGTAACTACTACATCTCCCGCTTCCTTTAATCCGGGTATAGGAGGTATTGATGATTCCGAACCTGTACAGATTAGTAGGTTTTTGCCAATATATTTTTCATCATTACAGATTACTTCAATCCCTTCAGAGGAACGGCTTTTTATATAGGCCTCACCTTTTACAACCTCAACTTTATTAGATTTCAAACTGCTCTCAACACCAAGAACAAGCTTCCTTACAACTTTCTTCTTGCGTGAAACCATTTTACCATAATCGAAAGTTATGTTATCACCGAAAACACCATACTTTTCTCCATGTAGTGCATTTTCGTATGTCTTGGCACTATACAGCAATGTTTTGGTAGGGATACAGCCTTCATTAAGGCAAACACCACCGATCGCACTTTTCTCAAACAAAACTACTTTTAGTCCTGCATGTCCGGCTCTTTCTGCGGCTACATATCCGGCCGGTCCTCCGCCAATAATCAGTAAATCTATCATATTATATATCTATTTCAAGTGTTTCTATTTCTATTGCAATCTGTTTCAGGAATCTTGTTGCTTCTCCGCCATCAAGCGAGCGATGGTCGTAAGTCAGACTTAGTCCGATATGTGGTACAAAAGCATATACTCCATCACCCAGATCTTTTGGTCTGGGGAGTATAGTGTTCACACCCAGGATAGCCGACTGCGGCAAATTTATAACAGGAGTAAACATCTCTACTCCATAATTGCCCAGGTTGGACACTGTAAACGTACCTGCTTCTGAAGCCAGGATGTCGGGATTTACTTTTCCATTTCTACAAGCTGACGCAACCTCTTTTAAATGATTTGACAGACCTTTAAGCGAAAGGTCGTCAGCGTTACGTACAACAGGAACCATCAACCCCCTCTCTGTATCAACAGCCAGACCAAGGTGGACTTTGTGGAAATATCTCTTTGTTTCACCAAGGAAATGGGTGTTCACTTCAGGGAATTTCTTCAATGCCTTAATAACAGCAAAGCAGACCATATCGTTCAGAGTGATATTTACACCCAGTGTTTTTGCATCTAAAGCGGATTTAATCTGTTTGCGCAGATCAAGTATCCTGCGGGCATCTGCACCTAAATGGTGAGTAAGTTGTGCTGAATTCTGCAGCGATGAGTGCATCGAACGTGCAATTATTTTGCGCATATTGGAAATCTTGCGATCCTCATAATCCTGACCATAGACAGAATTGTAGGGGGCAGCAAGATCAGAAGCCCTGGATGCACCGGCAAGACCTGTTCCTGTTTCTTGTGGTTGCATTCCCTGCTCTGTTGCAACTCGTTTTGCGAGCGGAGTCATTTTAGGACGATTCTTCAAATACTGCTTCACATCACTTTCTATAATCCTCCCCTTTGGACCACTACCCTTTATTTGGGTAACGTCAACCGCTTCCTTCTCACTTAGTCTTTTTGCTCTTGGAGAAATAAAGAGGGCATCAGTATCACCTCTGTCTGATAAGCTGTCATTTGCCAGCGACGAGATTTCAGAACCTTTCTCTACACGGGTAGTAGTCGATTCAACTGCCTCTTTTACCTCAACTTTGTCTATTGTTTTTAAACCTGCACTCTCTGTCATCAGTGATGAGATATCTTCTCCCTGTTCACCAATCACCATCATATTCTCAAGCACAGGCACCTCGTCTCCTTCACCGTAAAAGATCTCAAGGACTACTCCATCTGCCGGAGACTCTTCCTCAAACGAGGCCTTATCTGTCTCATAAGAAAAGAGGACATCCCCTTTCTTTACGCTATCACCTTTTTTCTTGTTTATTTCTGATATTATACAACTCTCCACTGATTGCCCTTGCTTGGGCATAATTACAACAACTGCCATTTTAAATGATTTTAAGTAAAAGATGTACTACAAATGTATTCAATTCAACTCTTTGTATTATTCAATTATTGATTTTTAAGCTATGTTATTTGATACTAATTCCGTGTCTGATATTATCCTGCCCAAAGGATATTCCGATTGCAAGAATAATACTTATAAAAAGGGTGATACTTTTACTCATATTTATTTAATGTTGATTCTCTATAACAAAACTTCCTTTCAGCTTTATGTCATTGGAGGAAGCACCTATCATTACCGTAAATTCGCCAGGTTCCACAACCCTCTGCATATCTATATTATACAATGTAAGGTCATCAAATTGGAGGGTGAATTCTGCACGTTTTGTCTCTCCAACCTTTATACTGATCTTATCAAAACTCTTTAATTGAATTGGGGCAATGGATACTGAACTGAAATTATCGCGAAGGTATAGCTGTACTACCTCTTCACCATCATTATCACCTGTATTTGTAACATTACAGCCTATTTTCACACTCTCTTTTTCTACTGCAACAGAAAGGTTGCTGTATTCAAATTCACTATAGCTTAATCCATATCCAAAAGGATACAAGGGTGAACTGCTCTCTTCTACATAATTTGCCTGCCTGCCTAAAGAGTAGTATATGGGCAACTGCCCAACTGAGCGGGGTACAGAAATTGGTAATCGTCCTGAGGGATTATAATCACCAAATAGTATATCTGCCAGAGCATTACCTCCCTCCTGACCGGGATACCAGGCGGTCAGCAGTGCGTCTGCTCTTTCTGATGCCATGTTCATATCCAGAGGACGGCCCTGAATATAGATAACTATCAGAGGCTTGTCTGTATCTGCAAGTGCTGACATCAGTTCTTCCTGATCACCAAGCAGATTGAGACTGCTTCTGTCATAACCTTCACCCGACTCCATATCAGACAGGATCTCATTACCCACATCTGAAACGGTTGCGGCTCCTGTATCTATATACTCTGTCTTGAAATCCCTGGCGCTTGACCCGCCGACAACAAGTATCACTGCATCAGACTTATTTGCAATCGCCACAGCTTCAGCAATATTGGTTTCTGTTGTATCTCTTATGTTGCAACCTTTAGCATATCTGACAGCTGTGTTATTGCCAACGGCTCTTTTAATACCATTAAGAACTGTAACAATATTACTCCTTTCCTGTGGTGCTGTATAATCACCAAGCTGATTATATATATTGTCGGCATTGGGTCCAATCACTGCTACAGAACTAATATTTTTATCCAAAGGCAAAATGTTATCACTGTTTTTCAGCAAAACTATACCTTCTCGGGCAACCTGACGTGCCAACTGTTTGTGTGACTCACTTCTTACCTGCTTGTATGCCTGAGCCGGATCCACATAAGGGTTCTCAAAAAGTCCCATTTCAAACTTAAGCTTCAGAATATTGGCAACAGCAGTGTCAATATCTTCCATTGCAACAAGCCCCTCTTCCAAAGCAGCTTTAAGATTCCTTCCATAAGCATTGCCACCCAGGTCGGTATCAACACCTGCCTTCAGTGCAATACTAGCAGCATGTTTCACGGAGGGTGCTACACGATGTGTACCGGCAATTCCTTCTATACTTCCAAGGTCTGAAAAAACAAATCCTTCAAAACCCCACTCATCACGTAAGACATCCTTTAAAAGATACCTGTGAGCAGTGGCAGGTACTCCATCAATAGAATTGTATGAAGTCATTACAGTTTTCACTCCCGCTTCTGCTGCTTTTCTAAATGGTAATAAATGATTTGCGTACAGATCCCTTTTACCGACATTTGCCATCTGACCGTTATGTCCCCCGGTGGGTACTCCATAAGCTGCAAAGTGCTTGGGTGTTGAATAAACATGTCTGCCATCACTAATTTCATCTCCCTGAAACCCATTTATAAAAGCTACTCCAAGCTTTGCGACAAGCATAGGATCTTCTCCGAACGTCTCCTCAACCCTCGACCATCTTGGTTCTCTTGCCAGGTCCAAAATGGGACCATAACCAATATGTACTCCTTGTAGTCGGGTCTCAAATGCTATCACCTCTGCCATTTTATTAATCAGCTCCGGATTCCAAGTACTGCCTTGTCCCAGTCCTGTCGGAAAAACGGTTGTTCCAATTGCCATGTGCCCATGCATACTCTCTTCTGCAAAAAACAGAGGTATCCCCAAACGGGTTTCTTCTACAACATGTCTCTGCAACTCATTCAACGCTTTGGCTGACAGTTCAGGATTAAGTCCTGTTTTCAATGTTTTCTGTGTCCATGGGTCTGCTCGCAAGGTTGCCCAGAAACCTCCCGGAGGCATAGCTTGCATTCGGTCAACAAACTGCTTCGAAGGCTCAACTGTGTGATCATCAATCTTTGTGTACATTTCCCAACCTGTCGGGAAGCACAACTGACCGATTTTCTCTTCTGTAGTCATCCGGCTCAATAAATCACTGACTCTGGCATCGACCGATGCCGACGGATTTTTGTAAACCTCTTGTGCCAAAGATGCTGACAAAACACCAAACAGGCAGATTATGGATGCTATACCTACTCTACTTTTCATTATTATTTCACTGTTTTAAATGAAAATACTAATGGTAAGTTTTCTGAGCCTCCTGTTTTTGGTAATTCAATGATCGTCTTATCTCCTTCAACTTTCCATTTTACCCTCTTATTTGTAAGCAACGAAACAACATTGCTGCCTTTTACCGGCATGCTTCCTTCCCACTCTATCACAGAAGGCATATCCTTTCCTTTCTCAGGAATATAATGTGCATAGATAGTCTGATTATCTTTATCTGCCGTGAACCATACATTCCCACTGTTATAGTTCGGAGTAATGCGTGTATTATAAATTCCTTTGCCGTTTATTTCAAGCCAATCACCTATATCATTCAGAATTTCTTCTACTTCAGGCTGAATGATTCCCTCAGGTGTAGGACCCACTCCGAGCAGCATATTACCGCCTTTTGCCGTTACCTCAATCAACATTGCTATCACTTCAGCAGGAGTCTTGAATTTTGCATCGGGTATCCATCCCCAGTCACTACTCAGCGGTATGCAGCTCTCCCATGGATACGGTAGTTGCTCCATAGGAATGGAACGCTCGGGTGTCTGATAATTTTCATACTTACCTCTGATGGTACGATCAACAATAATTAAATCGTTCTGATACTTACGTGCCATACCTGCAATCTTATCCATATCAATATCTTGTAGCGATGGAGCCACCCATCCGCCATCGAGCCAGAGAATATCTATTTCACCATAACCTGACATCAATTCTTCCAGCTGATTGTATGTGAAATTCTTGAAATTCTCCCACCGCTCCGGATGACGCTCAATCTTGTAGTTAACATTCCTGTTTGGAGTTGCAAAATAATCCCACCAGTAATACTGACTATGCCAGTCGGGTTTAGAAAAATAGGCTCCAACCATAAAATCTTTCTTTCTGAATGAGTCAAACACATATTTTGCAACATCTGCTTTGGGATGATCTTTAAAAGGACCGTTTGCAATAGAGAAATCGGTCTGCTTTGTATCAAACATATTGAACCCGTCGTGATGCTTTGTTGTGAATATCGCATACTTCATACCTGCTCTCTCCATAATACTGCTCCACTGATCAGGATCAAAATCAACGGGATTAAACTTGTCTTTCAGTCCCCAGTACCATCTTTTATACTCAACATAATTCATAGTGCTGTCTCGGGGGATCCAATCTACATCTTCTGAACAGATCGACCATGACTCCACAATTCCGGGAACAGAGTAAAGTCCCCAGTGAAAAAGCACTCCAAACTTAAGATCCTGCCATTCGTCAAGCTGCTCAAGTACCTCTTTTTCTTCAGGCCAAACATATTCTGACGATCGCTCATGCACAAATCCCTCTTGTGTTTGTGTAAGAAAGTCAAGTTCACTTACGGTTACATACTTCTCATCACCTGCAGTACCGGTGGCAACCAGACGAATATATCTTGTGCTGAAAGGTGTTGCGAAATAGTGAGTACGGGGTGTAGGATCATTAATCAGATTGCCGAACTCAAACGTATCAGCTGTTTTCCAGTTCTCTCCGTTTTCACTAATCTGTATCTCACCTCTTGAGATCATGCCGTTGGGATGAAATGTTTGTGGTGTGTAAACAAATGCTTTTAAATTATACAGAGCACCCAGATCCAGTGCAATATAATGGTTTTCATCACTTTCACCTGATTGCCAGTAGGTACGGTTCACAGCATCAAAAGCATTAAGGGCAGCTCTTCTGTCAGTCTCGCTGCTGACACCAAGTAGTTTCCAATCTTTCTTAACTAATCCAAACTCCTCACTTTTAACAGCTCCTCTGACATTGTTAATATAAGAAACCGCTTTAAGAATATTATGTTCAACTTTAATCGGACTTTCATATTTCATGGAGCTTTGTGTAGGTTCTGATCCATCAAGGGTGTAGAAGATCTCATAACCTGCGTTAATGTTGTCTGCAGCATTATCTCCTGTAGGATTCCAGTTGAACTCAGTTTGCAATGGAGCTATGGTCACCAGCCCCTCTTTATCACGGGTAAATGCCAGTTGTGGCGGACGTGTATTGTAATAATGGGCAGAAATACGACTGATAGCAGGAGTTAACCGTGACTCCAAAACACGAATCCTAATCCTGTCTGTTGTCACTTCAGGAAACCTCAGGATACACTTGTAACCAATATTGGTTGCTGTGGCTATCTCTTTCCACTCATTGTCAACCCAAGCATCAACTGCATGTTTTTCAACACGCTCACTATGTGTAGCTATCGCTTCCTGAAGCATAAGACGGTTAAATGTTTTCTGTGCCGGCAATGTTATAACAATCTCACCTTTATCCAACAAAATATATGTGTCAGGATTATCGTCCAAAACTTCTTTAGGACCAGTTGCACCGTCAAAAAGATTATTGCCATAGGTCTGGTGAATGCGATTCCCAACCTCTTCAAGCACTTCTACATCGCGTGGTGAAAATTTCCCTTCCCTGTTTGGCGGAATATTCAGTAAAAAGATTGAATTACCTCCAACAGAACGTTCGTATATATCAAAAACATCATCGGCACTTCTCACTTTCTGATTTGTATCATCACGATAAAACCACCCCTCACGAATTGAAGTGTTTGTCTCTGCCGGCTGATAGTGAAGATAGTTGGCTTTGTACAGCACTTCGCGTGAACCAAGATCCCTGTCTGTCATATCATGAAATTCTGTAGCAGTGCCGGGATTCTCTTTGTAGGTCACAACATTCCATTCAGTATCCCTTGTTGCACCGGCTTCATTGCCGCACCACCTTATATCCTCACGACCAAATATCACTGCTTTGGGCGCAAGAGTGCGAATAAGCTCTCTCCAGGCGGTATAATTGTATGTCTGCCCTCCTTTTCTTTTAGGATGTGCACCGTCAAACCAAACTTCGTGAATCTCTCCATACTCCGTAAGTATCTCAAAAAGCTGATTCAGAAAATATTCGTTGTAGTCATCTACTACAAATTCAAACTGTGTCTTGTTCTTAAAGGGGCGACCCTCAACTTCACGCGGTATAGTTCTCTTGGTGTACTCACTCAGATTGCCATACAATCCTTCAGGATTCTCAATCTGATACAAATCGGCAGGTGAGAGGTAAACGCCAAGTTTTAAGCCATACTTTCTGCAAGATTCCGAAAGATCTTTCAGGATATCTCCCTTACCGTCACGAAAGGGGGTGGACATAATCCCGTGATTTGTGTACCTGCTTTGCCATAACACAAAACCATCATGATGTTTAACAGTCAGAATCACCATCTTCATTCCGGCATCTTTCATGGCACGGCACCACTGATCTGTGTCAAGCGTTTTCAGATCAAAGACCTCAGGGTCTTCCATACCGCTTCCCCACTCCATACGGGTGTATGTGTTGGGACCAAAGTGAATAAAGGCTATAAACTCGTTCCTCAACGCATCCAGTTGATTTTCAGTAGGAACTACGTGAGCTGCTTTATTTATTATCGCCTCTTTAGTATCACCTTCCTCTACTTTAATTGTATTCTGAGTGTTTTGAGAATACACCTGTATAGTCAGAAAAGCTCCAAAAATTAATATTGCAATCTTTCTCATTTTTCTTTTTAAAATTAAATAATCAACTTATAAAGTTACGCTTTTCTGCTCAGAAACTTATATAATAATTTTTATATTAATTAGATTTGCATTCACTTAACTGTGCTGTACTGTGCTGATATATCCACAAAAATATTAAACGGTACAGGACTTAACAAATATTTTTATATGTTATAAAACACAAATATAGAATTACATAAAGTCAATAACTTTCTTTTCAACATAATATTAATAAAAAAGAGAAATCAGATTTACACACTGTATCTCTGATTCCTCTTAAAAGGTTAGGATTATATATTACATATTTGGTCCTTCACCCCATTGCGGTGAGCCTATATCCTGCCAGATCCGCTCCGAATTAAGTTTAGGTCCTGAACCAACAGAAAGTCCCTGCGTCTGATATGAATTTATTAAAATATCATACATCAAATCTGTTGGTGATGGCTGATTCAGTGCCATTCGTCTCGGTATTGCCGATGTTGGCACTTCAGCATAAACCATGCGAGGAAACAAATCAGATCCAATAATCGGTACACCCGACCTGCGGGCAGTTGTGTACTGATCAATGGGCTGAAGTGAGAAGTGTACTATCTGCTGCAGATAAACCTTCTCAAGGTCTGAAGCCTGATCACCCGTTAACTGATAAGCAGGATTAGCCATCATTGTCTCAATCTCTCCATCTACAAGATCAATAGGTTCCTCATTAGGATCATAACCTCCATAAGTGGTACCATAATATGGTATTTTATTATTAGCTGCCAGTCTGTCGTAATTTCTAACTGACGCATCCAGAGCACGATTAAAATAAGCTGATGCGTTCTCGGGCAGAGTTGCACCTAAAAGCGCAAATTCAGCAAGATACAGATTCACTTCTGCTGATGTCATATAGATACCCCACCATGGCACATCTTCAGTATCACGTATTGCCTGATCACCCGGTATAATAGGATAATTGAAGTCTATTCTGCCGTAAAGCATCTCCTGCTGGAACATTGAGTATGGACGGTAAATAAAGTTTTCATTATATTTACTATGTTCAGTGTAGTTAAACCAGTCACCATACAGAGCATCCTGCTGTCCTGCATTAAACTCAAGAGGCAGTCCGTAGTAGCGAACCCATGGTTCCCCTGGTGCTTTCCAGCTTTGAAATGCATATTTACCATCTGTTCCAACTGTATAATTTACATTCTCCATCACAAATTGCGGAACGTCATCCTCTCTGCCTGCATCAAAAAACAGCTGTACAACTTTTGAATTCCACATATTTTTCTGAAATATAAAACGTACTCGGGGATCCCGGTTCTCAATCAAGAAATCAACCATTGTCATAGAGCCGCCGACAGACTGCAAAACAGAGTTGTTCCAGTTATATACATAGTCGGAGTTTGAGGTGGTGGCAGTTGCTTTGTTAAACAGGAAATCCTGCGATGAATTGCTTATAACACCTACAGGTGAAGAAGCAACCTGAGAAGCGATTTGCAATGCTCTTGCACGATCTTTATTAACCAAGCGTGCTGCAATCTTCAGCTTTAATGAGTTTGCAAGCCTTGCCCATTTTGCAGCATCCCCCTTGTAAACCATGTCCTGAGCACCAAGAAACACCTGATTGGTGGCAGTTGTAAGTACCTGAATATCATTATCCAGGTTTTGAAGCCAAAGATTGTAAAGATCTTCTACTCTGTCATACTTAGGTGTAATCGGACCGCCAAAAGCAACTTGTGCTGCTTCTGTATAAGCAATATCACCGGTGAAATCGGTGTCGTAAATTCCCATATAGATACTCAAAACATCAAGTGCTGCAGAGTACTGAGCATATTTAGCGCTCTCTTCTTCCGGCATATTTGAACGTACAAAAGTCAGTTCATTGGCATACTTAAGAACATCTATCGCCTTGAAATTCTGTGCAGCTGCACCATCCGCAAGTGTTGATGACACACCTCCGGTTGAGACGCCTGTTTGCACCCACTGGTATATTTCTGATGCATTGTAAAACCAGTAAAGATAATCCTGTGGTTTAAACTCCAGTATTCCCTGTGCAAAGAGGAATGATGGATTCCCACTGGTTATGGTAGCCGGGTCTGTATTTGTTTCGGCAAAATCATCTTTACAGCTTGTTGTATTCAGGAAAATAGCAATAACCGTAAATATGATGGTCAAATATTTTATTTTTTTCATTTTATTCTTGTTTAAAATTGTTTTCAAATTTTGATCAATTTATTGATAGCATCAAAATCCTATATTTACAGTAAATGTAAAACTGGATGTTACACCCTGGAATGTACGTACGCGGAACTCAGCTGCTGCTGTACCGCTCACCGACTCGGGATTCTCGCCGTTTGGCATGCTGTTAAGCAGATAACCTAAGTTGTAACCTGTAAGAACAAGGTTTATGTTGTTAACTTTCATCCTCTGACTGAATGATGATGGTACACGGTAACTTAGCGATACATTACGTAATGCTATATAGTTTAATTTGGTTACCCAATCCTCGGATACAACACCGTAATTACGTCCAGCCATTGTCCATGCATTATTCCTGTAGGTCCATGCTGATGAGTGAGTTGGCTCAATAACACCTTTGTCAATCAGCTCTTGGTATGTTTCACCGGCTTGTGAAGCTCCACCGGAACCTACTGTATAAACCGACTTGTCAGGCTGGGTTATTCTGGTTCCTGCCATTATTACTCCTTCAGGAATTACACCATCATGATATGTAAGATTGTCAAATCCTGATGTCCAAGTTACTCCACCGTTACCAGGAGAGCCGTATAGCGATCTCTCTGTATAACCGTAGGCTGTTCCGTAACGTGAGTTGTAAGAAGCTACATATCCACCGAAGCGCATGTCCATTCCCAGACTTAAGGTAAGATTCTTATAAGTAAGATCTGATGAGATTGAACCAAGAAAATCAGGAACCATTGAACCGATTTCTTTAATTTCTGCCTCATTACGAAGCAGGTGTGCACGCCTTCCGGCATCTGTCCATACAAGAACAGGTAATCCTGACGACTCGTCAATCTTTGTCTCACTGTCTGTCATAAGTGTACCGTAGGATGAGCCCACTTTAGCAACCGAACCTATACGGTAGTTACCATAAGTAATATCTCCGTTAAGAGGAATATAATTAGCTACGTTCTCATGAAGAGAAATGATTTTATTGTCGTTTCTGGTGTATGTCAGACCCACATTCCACTCCCAGTCATTTGTTCTTACCGGTACTAGGTTTGCTGCTATCTCTACACCTTGATTCTGAATATTACCTGCATTTATAAGCTGCTGACTTCTTCCTGAAAGATAAGGTATGGAGATCTGCATAATCTGATCAAAAGTGTTCTCCTTATAATAAGTAAAATCAATACCGAAGCGGTTTTCTACAAATCGCCAGTCGAGACCAACTTCCCAGGCTTTCTTGCGCTCAGGCTTTAAATCAGTAGCATTCATAATGCCGGGGATCGTTAAACCATAATAATTTGTATTCAGCAATGTATATGAGGCTAAACCGTAGGCAGAGTTAATAGAATAAGGATTAGTGTCATTACCAACCTGTGCCCATGATGCACGTACTTTAGCAAATGACACCCATGATGGTAGCTCATCCCTGAATGTTTGCGTAATCAGCCATGACCCGTTTATTGATGGATAAAAATAGGAGTGTGTGCCTGTAGCATTACTGTAAACAAGTGAAGATGACCAGTCGTTACGCCCGGTAACATCCACAAATATCTGATCTCTCCAGCTTACACCTGCCTGGAAGGCAACAGAAAGCATTTTCTTAGTATCAGTGATTACAGATGAAAACCTGGGTGTGTTTTTTGAGTTATTGATAAAAAATTGATTCGGTACAACCAGTCCGCCATCTGTGTACATTCTCTGCGCCTGCATGAAGTTTTCGTAGTACTCTCCGCGAACAAAACCACTTAAAACCCAGTCTTCTCCCAGTGTTTTATTTACCAGAAAATTAGCATTCAGGTTGGTTTGCTCTTTGGCGTTCAGACTCATCTCATAATATCCTGAAGGTGTACCTCTGTCAGGACTCGCCTCTTTTGCTTCGTAGCGTGTATAGTAGTAGTTATAACTACCTGCTGTTCTGAACTTCAGCCAATCAAGCAGATCAATCTCCAGTTCCACAACCGGTCGAACAGCAGTCTCTTTCTGTTCATACCTATCTTGATACAGATTCCACCAAACACCTAAACCGGGCATGTTGGCATACTGGTCATTATATGTCGAACTTGCTCTACCCATCAATCCCATATATTTATCTTTTGAATAATTAGGATCATAAGAGCGATTCCATGTTCCATCAACAAAGTTCTCACCAATATTTCTCAAAGGATTCTTTGGCAGTGAGTTGGTAAATGACATACTAACATCAAGCTTTATTCTGTCTGTAAGCTTATGAGAAGCTTTACCAAGGAAAGAGAGTCGCTGGAACTCATTGTTTGGCAAAATTCCTGTAGCATACATATAAGAGAATGAACTATAAAAAGTGGTTCTGTCATTTCCTCCACTTATTGCTATATTGGTATTCGAATTATATCCCCTTGAATATGCCTCTCTGAAATTGTTCTTTTCGGCTAAATAAGGTCTGTAAGTACCGTCGTAATATTCCACTTCGCGACCGTCAAATGCAGGCCCAAAACTAAATCCTTGATCATTTAGCAAAGAAAATTTCCCTTCATTGTTGAGCGGATACTGACGGAAGTTATCGAATATGTAATAGTTACCGCTAGGATCCTTTTCGCCGTAGCTCACAAATTGAGCCAGGATACCGTTGCCAAATTGGTTTTGCAACCTCGGCGCAGAGGTCACTGCATCCATCCCCACTGTTTGTGTAAACTGAACTCCCAGTCCCTGTGAAGCGCTTCCACTCTTAGTTGTGATAACCACCGCTCCGTTCAATCCACGCGAACCATACAAGGCAGTTGCAGCAGCACCTTTCAAAACAGACACTGTCTCAAAGTCATCCGGATTTAGGTTCTTCAGCTCATTGCCATAGTCCTTTGGCTGTGAATCCCAGTCGGGGTTACCCTCCCTGATATTATTGGATAGTATTACACCATCAACTACATATATAGGTTGATTATTTTTCCCAAGTGTGGAAGCTCCGCGAATAAGTATTTTTGTTGATCCGAAAAGACCACCGTCAGAGCCGGCAATCTCAACACCCGCAACCTTACCCTGCAGTGCCGAAACCGGGTTAATCAGATGGGTATTCAGTTCATCACCCTTGAGCTCGGTCATAGCATAACCAAGTGCTTTGGCGGACCGCTTCATACCAAGTGCCGTAACCACAACCTCATCAAGCAATTCTGTATCATAAGCCAATACAACATCAATTGTTGCTCTGCCCTGTACAGGAATAGTTTGGGTTACCATACCAACATAACTGAAGTGCAATGTTGCGCCGGAAGGCACATTATTTAATGTATATCTGCCATCGATATCAGTAACCGTACCATGCGATGCATCGCCCTGCACTACAACAGTTGCACCTATTACAGCTTCGTTATTAGTATCTGTAACAATACCTGTAACAGTAAGATTTTGTGCAGAAATGCCAATTGATACCATCCACATAATTGCGAATAGTAAATTCGTGAAAATTAACGATCTCTCTCTTTTCATTCTTTTTTTTGTTAAGGATTAATAACTGGAATGGTTTTTTTGTTCAGCAACTAGTTTTAACTTATGTTATTTAACACCTTTTGCATGACGAAACACTGTATTAACTCTATATTTACACCTTACTTAGCTCTTACCAAATTCTTACCAACCCCTTACCATCCCCTTTTAAACAAGAAGAAAGTAAGTACTTGACAGGAATAGGATCGGGATTTAGTATTATTCAGTCTCGAAGCATATCCTTATTAATTAATAACAAATAATGAAATTATTAGTTTAAAATGCTCCATATATTTCTCATGTCTAAAGTTTATGTTAAAAGAGTAATATAAGATATAAATAAGATTCAAACAGTTTGGAAAACAGATAAAGCCAATTATACCATTAGATTTTTTGCATGTTTATAAGAAACTTTTAACTTTGCGGAACACCAGAAACAAAATCATTAATCAAATTCCGTGTTATTTGTGAAAATTTAAAAACAATAAGATGAAAAAAACATTTCTTTCGATACTTATTATTGCCGGACTTATGCTGATTGCCGGCTGCGAAACTAAATATGAGTATCCTTTTCAAAATCCCAATTTGCCGGTGGATGAGCGGGTGGATAACCTTATCAGCCTACTGACTCTGGAGGAGAAAGCGGGATTGATGGTCAACTCTTCGCAACCGGTAGAGCGTCTCGGCATTCCCGCTTACGACTGGTGGAACGAAGCTCTGCATGGGATTGGACGTGCCGGATTGGCTACTGTTTACCCTCAGGCAATTGGCATGGCTGCCACATGGAACGAGCCGGGACACCTGGATGCTTTCACGATTATTTCTGATGAGGCACGGGCTAAATATAATGAAGCAGTAAGAAACGACAACAGGGGCAGATACTACGGTCTAAGCTTCTGGACTCCAAATATCAATATTTTTCGTGACCCCCGCTGGGGAAGAGGACAGGAGACTTACGGCGAGGATCCCTTCCTCACCGCCCGCTTGGGAATAGCCGCAGTGAAAGGGTTGCAGGGTGATGATCCTGACTATTTTAAGACTTATGCTTGCGCAAAGCACTTTGCTGTGCATAGCGGACCTGAATGGAACAGACACTCTTACGATGCATCTGTATCTGCACGTGATTTGTGGGAGACATACCTGCCTGCGTTCAAGGCCTTGGTTGATGAAGGCAATGTCAGACAGGTGATGTGTGCCTACAATGCTTATGAAGGTGAACCATGTTGCGGAAGCAGCAGGCTGATGCTTGAGATATTGCGCGAGGAGTGGGCTTATGAGGGCATGGTAGTTTCGGACTGCTGGGGAATTAATGACTTCTTTATCCCCGATAATCATGGTACACACCCAAATCCGGAGTCAGCGGCAGCAGATGCAGTGATTCACACAACCGATCTTGAGTGCGGCAGTGTGTACGAAAACCTGGTGCTGGCAGTGGAACAGGGACTGATCACTGAGGAGCAAATAGATTACTCGCTTAGGCGTGTATTGCGAGGCTGGTTTGAGCTGGGAATGCTGGATCCCGTTGACAGAGTGCCTTGGAGCAATCTTCCCCACTCTATCGTGGACTCGCCTAAACATAAGGAGAATGCTCTGAAGGTTGCGCGTGAATCAATGACTCTCCTCAAAAACAGCAATAACACCTTACCATTAAGCAAGAATATTAAACGAGTTGCGGTGATTGGTCCGAATGCTGCAGACAGCACTATGCTATGGGGAAATTATAATGGTACACCCTCATCAACAGTGACCATACTTGACGGCATACGAAACAAACTTCCCGACGCTGAAATCATTTACGACAGAGGTTGTGATCTTGTAGACCCATGGGTAAGAACATCTCTCTACGATAATTTCACCAATAGTCAAGAGAATTCAGAGGGTCTCTATGTGGAGTTTTACAATAACAACAGTTTTGAGGGAGAGCCGGTTGCAACGGAGGTTAACAGCGAAGGCATACTTTATAATAACTCCGGCGGGACAGCATTGGCGCAGGGTGTGAAAATGGAAAACACCTCAACACGCATAAATGGAATATTTACCGCTCCTTACACGGGAGAAGTGGTTATGTCGGCACGCACATCTGATAAATACACTTTATACGTTGACGGCAAGGAAGTGATGACACAAAGTGGTCGTGAAGCCTCTATTCCATCAGAATACACGTTAAAGGTTACAGAGGGAAACAAGTATGACATTAAACTGGAACATGCACAAACAGGGCGCCGCGTGAATATCGACTTCTCGATTTTCCGTAAAGAGTCTGCTCAGTTTGACGGACTTGTAGAACGTATTAAAGATGTGGATGCTATAATTTATGTTGGAGGGTTATCACCCCGACTGGAAGGAGAAGAGATGCCCGTGAGCGCGGAAGGTTTTAAAGGAGGTGACCGTGAGAATATTGAGCTTCCAGGGGTACAGCGACGCATATTGGCAGACCTGAAGAAAGCTGGCAAGCCTGTGATTTTCGTTCTCTGTTCAGGCAGTTCTCTGGCACTTGAAGGTGATGAGCAGAATTATGATGCTCTGCTGGCAGCATGGTATGGCGGTCAGGCAGCCGGCACAGCCGTGGCAGATGTACTTTTTGGTGACTATAACCCTGCGGGCAGACTACCTGTAACTTTCTACAAATCAACAGCGCAATTGGACAATGCTCTCAAACCCGCAGAAAACCCTGAGCATGTTGGTTTCCAGAACTATAATATGGAAGGACGCACCTACCGTTACATGAAAGAAGAACCGCTTTATCCATTCGGTCACGGTTTAAGCTATGCTGATTTCAGTTACGGAGAAGCAAAACTCACATCTGACAAAATCAATGCTGCAGACGGCTTGAAAATCACTATTCCTGTAACTAACAACTCCTCCATGGGTGGTGATGAGGTAGTTCAGCTCTATGTGAAAAGAAATGATGACCCTGAAGCACCGCTGAAATCGCTGCGAGCATTTAGTCGTGTTAATATAAAACCGGGTGAAACAAAAGAGATTGAACTGACTGTCAACTCTGATGCTTTTGAGTTTTATGACGAACGTACCGACGGGCTGATTCTTAAAGCCGGCAGCTACACGCTGATGTATGGCGGCACTTCTGCAGACAGCGGTCTGAAAAGTGTTGATATTACTGTAGAAATTTAGTCAGCTAATATTTATTAGAATGAAAAAAAAATTATTTATCAGTTTAGCACTCATCTTTTCAAATTTCTGCTTGGTAAACAACATCCAGGCTCAGGAGAGTGTTGACCATAAATCCTCGGCAAGAGTAGTTGAGGATGGAGGTACAGGTGCTTATAGTGCCATTATGTACACCGATGAATCGTTGCCTACCCATACAGTATTCAGACCTGAAGATCTTACTGTATTCGGGGAGAGCAATAAATTACCAATTATCGTGTGGGGAAATGGGGCTTGTGCCAACTCTCCATGGGAACATATTAATTTCCTCTCGGAAGTGGCATCTCATGGTTTCCTCACGATTGCTATCGGCCCCATGCCACAGGAGGGCGAAAGGGGTATGGGAAGGTCGACCGCATCACAGTTACTGGATGCAATTGACTGGGCAATTGAACAAAACAAGAACACAAACAGTCAGTTCTATAATAAAATAGACATCACAAAGATAGCTGTTAGTGGCATGTCGTGCGGGGGACTGCAAACACTTGAGGTTGCTCCTGATCCGCGAGTTACAACAGCAATTGTGTGTAATAGCGGTATTTTGGGAAATCCCGGAAGTGGCATGCCCGGTATGCCTCAACTAACTAAAGAAGACCTTTCTAAACTACACACACCGGTTTTATACCTTCTCGGTGGTGAAACAGATATCGCTTATAACAACGGTATGGATGATTATGAAAGAATTAATCATGTACCGGTTTTCGTGGCCAATATGGATGTAGGCCATGGCGGCACATACAGTCAGCCTCACGGTGGAGAATTTGCCAGAGTGGCAACTGCCTGGTACAAATGGCAATTAAAAGGCGATATAGAAGCTGGTAAAATGTTCACAGGAGAAACACCTCTGCTGTCAAAATCCGAAGTGTGGAAAGTCGACAAAAAAAACCTACCTTAATTATCTTATCTTAACAACAAAATAAATTAAATCAATTATGAAGAATGTATTAAACTTAGTACTGCTATTAATTTTTACAGCAGGATTAAATGCCCAGGTAACACATACTTTTCCGGAAGGAACAGCTCCTAACGAGTATAACATTGTAGGAGCCGAATACCCAAGAGTGGGGAAAGACGGACGCACATATTTCAGGATATATGCACCTGATGCTCAAAAAGTGGAAATCAGTTTCCGTGGAGAAATGCAGAAAGGCGAAGATGGATTTTGGACGCTTGAAAGCAAAGGACCTGAAGTTGTTGGATTTCATTACTACCAGGTAATTATTGATGGTGTAAGTGTAGCCGATCCAAATGGCAAGCCATTATTTGGTATGGGTAAATGGGTCAGCGGAATAGAGATTCCTGAGGAAAACGGGGATTACTACAGACCTAAAAAAGGAGTTGACAAAGGAGTTATAAGCGAATCATGGTATTATTCAGACATCCGAAAAGAATGGCGTCGTTCACTGGTTTATACACCTGCAGAATATGATAAGAACCCTGAAAAGAAATATCCTGTTCTATACTTGCAACACGGCATGGGAGAGAATGAAACGAGCTGGGCAGTTCAGGGAAAGATGAATTTTATCATGGATAACCTTATTGCAGAAGGCAGTGCCGTTCCGATGATTGTTGTGATGGATAATGGCAATATTGAGAGTTTTCAACCAAGACAGGGAGAGGATCCAAACGAAGCAAGAAAAAGATTTGGAGCCGATTTCCCCTCAATTCTCCTTGAAGAGATTATACCTAATATTGAATCAAAATATCGTGTTCTGACAGATCGTGAGAACAGAGCAATGGCCGGTTTGTCGTGGGGTGGACTTCAAACTTTCAACATCACCCTCAATAATCTGGATAAATTTTCCTATATAGGAGGCTTCAGCGGTGCAGGAAGTATTGATACCAACCAGTTGGAAACTGTTTACAACGGTGCTTTCAAAGATCCAAAAGAATTTAATGAAAAGGTACACGTTCTCTTCCTTGGAATCGGATCAGAAGAACGTCCCGAAAGAACAAGAAACCTTAGTGACAATCTTAAAAAAGCGGGCATAAATAACATATATTACGAATCACCGGGAACTGCTCACGAGTTTCTAACATGGCGCAGGTGCCTCAAGGAATTTGTTCCTTTGATTTTTAAATAAATACCATAATCTCAGGTTGCTTTATGAAGTCGTTATTCAACTGGGTATTAGTTGCAATATTTTCTTTTGCATCGATACAAGCGCATGCTTTCAATTCCGAGATTTTTACAATTGAATTGAAGGATGGTGTATCAACTAAAGTGCGCTTGTGTCTTCCTGAAGAAGGTGAAATAAACAGGATAGTTATTGCTGTTCATGGCACCGGTCCCTTTACATATCTTACGCAAAGAGAGGGTTTTAATTATTATGATGCCCTTGCAGAAGGATTCTGCGGTAAAGGTACCGGTTTTTTCACCTATAACCGCCGTGGTGTTGATTTAGGTGAAACCGGACCGTGGTATGACTCTGTTGACAGCGTTAAATACGCAGGGTATCTACCAAATACCGAAGCAGATGACGTAGAAGCTATGATTGCTTTTTTAAAAAATGACAGTCGCTTCAAAGAGTGCAAAATTATTCTTTACGGAATAAGTGAAGGTACGATCATAGCTTCTATGGTTGCTGAAAGGAAAAATGTTGAAGTTGATGCTTTGCTTCTTCACGGATACGCTCATGAGAATATGTATGACATTTTAAAATGGCAGAACATTGGCAACGGCGTGATGATTATGATCAATTCCATTTTTGACAAAAATGGTGATGAATCAGTTGACAGGGAGGAGTATGAACATGTCGATTCAGTAGTAACAGCATACAGAGCATACCTGTTTCAAAATTTACCATTTGACTCAGTTAATGTAGTTAAAGACGATGCGATTGATATCAAAGATATTAGCACTATACGCCAGCCGGTTCAAGAGATTATGATGTCAAAAATCTCCAGCAATGAAGAAGCATGGTTATGGAACAACTATTTCCGTGTGACCATCAACTGGTATAGGGAGCATTTTGCACTTGAACCAAATAAAACGAGACTCTTAAGAGTGGATATTCCAATATATTTGTTTCACGGAAGAGTTGATGTAAATGCACCGGTAGAAGGTGTTTATGATCTTGAGGATAGGTTTAATACTTGTCGTAAATCAAATTTACAAACATACATTTTTGAAAAGCATAATCATGATTTAAATTTCCAAGATTGGATTGCAACCAGGACATATTCAGAAGGTTTACAAAAGCTTTTTGATGTATCGGCTGAAATATAAACACATTGTTACTCATCCAATCCACAATAAACCTAATAATTTCAAAGAATGAAAAGAATTTTAATTACTGCCCTGTTTGCTGTTTACAGCTTATTTGTCTGTCTTGGACAGGAAAACAGCAAGCAGTGGCTCAACCTTAATTATGCAGGTGATAACCAGGAGTATCACAACCTTGACATCTACCTGCCGGAAACAGGTAAATCTGCTTATAAACCGATTATCGTAATCTATGGCAGTGCGTGGTTTGGCAACAACTTTAAACAACACGCGTATAATACCTATGGTAAGTCTTTGCTCGAAAGCGGCTTTGCCGTAATTGCAATTAACCACAGATCCAGTGCCGATGCTGTTTACCCGGCTCAAATCAATGATGTAAAGGCATCTATACGGTTTGTAAGAGCAAACGCCGATAAATACAATATAGATGCTTCATTTATTGGTATCACCGGTTATTCCTCAGGGGGACATCTTGCCTCACTTGCAGGAACAACCAACAGAGTTAAGGAATATACCGTTAACAATACTACTGTAGATATAGAAGGAAAGATTGGAGATTACACCTCTTACAGCAGTTCTGTTAATGCAGTGGTTGACTGGTTTGGACCTATCGATCTGGCACGTATGGATAATTGTAATGGACCAAAGGAGGGAGACTCTCCGGAAGCAGCACTCATCAGAGGTAATCCTGCTGACAATCTTGACATGATTGCATTGACCAATCCTATAACCTATATCGATGAGAGAGATCCTAACTTTTTAGTTATTCATGGAGATGCAGATAATGTTGTTCCTCACTGCCAAAGTGAGCTGTTTTCTAAAGCATTAAAAGAAAAAGGATTGTTGACAGAGTTTATTTCTGTTCCGGAAGGACAGCATGGACCGGTTACATTCAACGACAGCACTTTTAAAAAGATGACCGACTTCTTCCTGAAAGAGGCTGAAAGGGCATCTTTAACAGCACAGGGCGGCAGAGCCTGGAGTAGAAATAACCAGGCTGTTGAACTTGATACGATCAGAAGTTACGATAATTACTTTACTAAGACAGCCAATACTATCATGACTCCTGATGAAGAAGGATTTATCCGACGCTGGACTCTACTTGAACCAATAGAGGTGCCTGTCCTCAGTAATACAATTTTTACTGACAGTTACCTGCGAAATGCTTTCGACACTATCTATTTCGAAAATCAGTTTACTATTCTCCCTATCGATGGAGAAAAAGTAAAAGTTGGAGAACAGCAGCTCACTTGGCACGCATTGGACAGTAAATTATTCAATACAAAATTATTCCGATTTGCTTATGGATTGCATAAACCGATTTATGGTGTACTCTTTTGGGCAGTGACCGTTATAAACAGTCCCGAGGAAATGAAAGATGTAAGAATGTCCGTTGGATCAAACTCAGCATCTATGTGGTGGTTGAACGGAGAGGAAGTATTGCTTCTTTCGGGCGATAGACGCATGGTCATGGATGATGCAGTATCTCCCCGCCTGACACTAAATAAGGGGAAAAACATAATTCGCGGTGCAGTAATAAACGGCCCGGGGATGAGTGACTTTTGCGTTCGTTTCCTCGATGAACAGGGTAAACCGATAAAAAACATCCATATAAGTAACAACTAATAATTGCAGATTAAATGAACTTTAAATACAAATTACAAGCAATAGCGATTTTATTATTCTTGGCAGTTAATGCGACTGCACAGATCGGAAAACCATTTATACACGACCCCTCAACTATCATGTTTAGTGATGGTAAATATTACACTTTCGGCACAGGTGGCGGCGGATTGATTTCTGAAGACGGGTGGACATGGAATGGCGGTGCTGAAAGACCGGGAGGTGGTGCTGCACCAGATGCCATAAAAATAGGTGATCGTTACCTTGTAGTCTATGGAGCTACAGGTGGCGGTCTGGGTGGAGGTCATAACGGCAGAATATTTACAATGTGGAACAAAACTCTTGACCCTGCATCGCCGGACTTTAAATATTCGGAACCAATACTGGTAGCTCAATCAGACGGTATAGAAGATAATGATGCGATAGATCCCGGATTGCTTCTTGATCCAAATGATGGTCGGTTATGGTGTTCTTACGGAACATATTTCGGCTTTATTCGTCTGATAGAACTCGATCCACTAACAGGAGAAAGGATGAAAGGAAATGAAGCCATAGATATCGCTATCGATTGTGAAGCAACAGATCTGGAATACCGCGACGGATGGTATTATCTCTTGGGCACACACGGCACCTGCTGTGATGGGGCTAACTCAACCTATAATATAGTTGTAGGCCGCTCAAGAAATGTTACCGGACCTTATATCGACAACATGGGCAGAGAAATGCTTAAGGGAGGCGGTAAACTGGTTGTTGCAGCAAGAGACAGACTAATAGGGCCCGGACACTTTGGGCGCACTATACTTGAAGAAGGAGTAGAAAAAATGTCTTGTCATTACGAAGCCGATCTTGACCAAAGCGGTCGAAGTGTTTTGGGAATACTCCCATTATTATGGAAAGATGGTTGGCCAGTAGCAGGAGAAAATCTGAAAGAAGGCACCTACAAGATCGAATCCGAAAGAAGAGGATACAGTCTGGAGCTGGCAGTAGATTTTGTGAGAATGCCCGGCAGAAGGCGAGGACCCAATCGGGATGTTGAAGAACCTATAGTAGCAATACCATCACAAAAACTGGAAGATGTTATTGAAACATGGCCGGAAGGTAATATTGATGTTAGAATCGGCGATTATATGGTACGTCCGCATCAGAGATGGACAATAACAGCAGTACCGGAAGCCGGCGGTTACTTTGGAGGTCCATATTACAAGATCACCATTGAAGGTACAAACAGGGCTTTAGCAGCAACTGCAGAGGCTGAAGTAATAACTGTACCTGAATTCAACGGTGAACCTGAACAATTATGGAGAATAGATCAGCTGACAGATGAAACTTACCGTATAATGCCAAAAAAAGTTCCCGGTTGTGATGAAGACCTTGCTTTGGTTTCATCAGGCGACAGCACTCCTACCCTTGCAAAATTTGATATGAACAGTGATAATTCTAAGTGGAATTTCAGAAACCACTAAATCAAGGATGGTACGTTTCTCCTATAATGTCATCTCAATAAATCCTAATTTGATTCAGAATCCACAATGGTAAATTATAAAATTAAGCACCTATGAAAAAAAATATATCTATACTTATATTATCACTTCTTGTTTTTCCGTTTCTAACGAATGCTCAAGATCTCCCGGAAGGAACATTTCCAAACGAACATAATCTGGATGGCGCACAATGGCCGAGAATAGATGCAAAAGGAAACACCTATTTTAGGGTATTTGCTCCTTTTGCAAAAGAGGTTCAAATTAGTTTCCGTGGACCGATGACGCGTGAAGCTGACGGATACTGGACTTACGTTTCCCCCGAACCAGAGGCAGTGGGGTTCCATTATTATCAACTCATGATCGACAGCGTCTATGTAGCCGACCCTGCTACAAAATCATATTACGGTATGAGTAAATGGGTTAGTGCCATAGAAATTCCGGAGGGTTTGGAGTATGATAAAACACAAAACGTTCCTCACGGTGAGATTCGTTTGAAAAAATATTGGTCTGAAATGACTCAGGCATGGCGTAATTGCTATGTATATACTCCCCCTATGTATGATCAGGATTTAGATAAACGTTACCCTGTACTTTATTTGCAACATGGTGGTGGTGAAGATGAAACAGGTTGGGTATTTCAGGGACGTATGGGTAATATCATGGATAACCTTATCGCCGAAGGAAAAGCTGTTCCTATGATTGTTGTTATGGATCGTGGTTATGCGTCACTCCCAGGAAGTGAAATGGTTCAAAGATTTGACGATCCAAGGATGAATGCATTCCTTGCAGGGGCAGATACTCCTGCTGCTTCGCAGACAAGCAGGAGGGAGAGGCCGGCAATGAGCTCACGTATGCGTGGTATTTTTCCTGAATTGCTGGTGAAAGAGATTGTTCCAATGATTGACTCATCTTTCCGCACTAAAACAGATCGCGAGAGCCGTGCAATGGCAGGCCTTTCTATGGGTGGCGGACATACATTTCAAGTTGTTATGCCTAATCTGGACAAATTTGCATACTTGGGTGGATTCAGTGGCGGTGCCGGTTCAGTGGAACAGATTGACCAACTGTATGACGGCATTTTTGCCAATCCACAAAAGTTTAATGAAAATATTAAACTTATGTTTCTAAGCATTGGCTCGGAAGAACGACCAGAAAGGGTAAAAGCTTTTGCTGAAGCGTTACAGGGCAAAGGGCTTCAAAATGTAGTTTATTATGAATCGCCCGGTAGTGCACATGAATGGCTTACATGGAGGAGATCGTTGAGGGAATTTGCCCCGCTCATATTTAAATAGTTTTTTTATTAATAATAAGTTCATTTAACTCCTCCTGTCTATCACTAAACTGTTTGACAGGAGGTTTTTTATTAGCACATTTTTTTGAAAGGATAAATATCAGTTAAAATATTTATTTGATTTTTTTTTAATTAAGATTGTGTAAAATCAAGTTTGATGCTATATTTGTAATGTTTACAATATTAAAAAACACTTATTAGCAATAATTATTAAATAAAGATTATGAGTATGAAAGCTTTATTATTACTTTTAACAGTAGTCCTAATGGCATGCGGAAACGAAAAGGTTGAGAAAGAACCTGGATTGAAAGATGTCTTAGAGGGAAAATTTGAAATCGGAGTTGCACTAAACACAAGACAAGCTGCAGGAATGGACACTCTTGCTACTGAAATTGTGAAAAAGCATTTTAATGCTATAGTAGCTGAAAATGCCATGAAAAGCGGCGAGCTTCTTAATGAAAACAGAGAATATGACTTTACACAGGCGGATGAGCTAGTTCAGTTTGGAGTAGACAACAATTTAAATATCGTTGGACACTGTTTGATTTGGCATTCACAGCTGCCCCAATGGTTTTGTGTTGATGAAAATGGAGAGAATGTAACTCCTGAAGTCCTGAAGGAGAGAATGAAAAATCACATAAATACAGTCGTGGGTCGGTATAAAGGTGTTGTAAAGGGATGGGACGTAGTTAACGAGGCTATCCTTGAGGACGGTTCTTATCGCAATAGTAAATTTTATGAGATACTGGGTGAAGAGTTTATCCCATTGGCATTCCAGTATGCACATGAAGCTGATCCGGATGCACAATTATATTACAATGACTATAATGAGTGGTATCCTGAAAAAAGGAAAACTGTTACAAGACTTATCAATACTATAAAAGAACGTGGTTTGCGTATTGATGGAATAGGTATGCAGGGACATATCGGCATGACAAGACCCACATTGGAAGAATATCAGGAGACAATAGACGGCTATGTAAATGCAGGAGTGAAGGTATTAATTACTGAATTAGATATGAGCGCACTGCCTGAACCACGTCGTATGGGAGGAGCGAATCTTGCAGATCGTGAAACATACAGGAAAGAGATTGATCCATACACCGAAGGATTACCTGAAGAAGTATCAATTGAATGGAACAACAGGATGATGGATTTTTTCAATCTGTTTTTAGATAACAGTGATAATATAATCAGGGTTACAATGTGGGGTGTAAGTGATGGAGACTCATGGAAAAACGGATTTCCTGTGAGAGGAAGAACAGACTACCCGCTGCTCTTTGATCGAGATCACAACCCAAAACCGATAGTGACACAATTAATCAGTAAACTATCAGATCAGGAAAATTAATATTTTTTTGCACCGATAAAAGACGTAAGTTTTATTAATTTAAGACTTACGTCTTTTTTTACAAATCAATCTAATAAGTGATTATTTTAACCTAAACCGTAATTTCAACTTGAAGAATAAATTTTAACATAATAAACAAATTAATCCCAATTCCCTTAGACTGCCACTCTAACATATTGTATTTCATACAATTTATATGTTAACGTATTACCTACAATATCTATCTGGTTGATAGTTTATGTTTTATAACATATATAATAACTTGCTGTTCTTTTTTTTCTATCTTATTTTTGTAATTGAACATAAATTCACATAAATATTATGAAACTACCAATATTGACACAACAAGGATATTATTGTCTAAGCATCTACTCTTGCTTATTCAATTTTTACATAAAGTTAATGATATAAAGAGACATATTAATAATAAATTTTTACCAAAAAAAATGAATCAAATAATTTAAAAATAACTTATGAGAAAAATTTCAGTTAATTGTACGACAGTTGAAGGGTGCAATAATCAGAACAAATTACTTGTTTAATCTAAACAAATTAGAGAATGAAAAGAAAAATTGCGAATCTATTTAAGGGATTATGTCTCACTTTGATGTGCATAATTCCCCTGTCTGTTAATGCTCAAAACATTACCTTAACTGGTACTGTGGAAGACGCAGCAGGAATTCCCCTGATAGGTGTTACCATTCAGGTGGAAGGTGAATCAATCGGCACGGTCACTGACTTGGATGGCCGTTTTACTTTATTAAATGTACCATCTAACTCTACCATTCTTGTCACTTACGTGGGTATGCAAACACAAAGGATTGCTTTGAATGGACGATCATCTCTGACAGTTACATTGACAGAGGACACAGAATTGCTGGAGGAAGTAATTATTGTTGGTTTTGGCCAGCAGAAGAAAGAGAGTGTGGTGGGTGCCATAGCTCAGACTAACAGCAAAGTGTTGGAACGTACGGGTGGTGTAACAAGTTTAGGACAAGCTCTGACAGGGAATCTTCCGGGAGTTGTAACAATGACTACTTCTGGTCAACCGGGAGCAGAAGATCCTGACATTGTAATTCGTGGTGTGAGTACCTGGAATAACAGTGAACCTTTAGTGTTGGTTGACGGTATAGAAAGACCAATGAGCAGTGTAGACATCAACTCAGTGGCTACTATTTCTGTACTTAAGGACGCCTCTGCAACAGCTGTGTTTGGTGTTAGAGGTGCTAACGGTGTAATCCTTATCACTACTAAAAGAGGGGAAGAAGGTAAAGCAAACGTTGATATTAATGTAAGCTCTACACTTAAGACCTACTCTAAATTGCCCGATCTGATGGACTCTTATGATGCATTGATGTTGCGTAACAGAGTTATAGAAAATGAATTAGGTTACGCACCTGATCAGTGGATTAATTACCGCCCACAAAACTTTATTGATAAATACAGATGGCCAGCTAATCTAGAAGAATTTGAACGCTATCCAAATGTTGACTGGGTAGACGAACTTCTAAGAGATGTGACTACATCTTACAATGCTAACGTTAACGTTGGTGGAGGTACAAACTTTGTAAAATACTTTGTAAGTATGGACTATACTCACGAAGGTGACATTTACAAATCTATTGATAACAATCGCGGTTATGATACAGGTTTCGGTTACAACAGACTTAATGCCAGAAGTAACCTCGACTTTTCATTAACGAAAAGCACGACTTTAAGGATTAATTTATCAGGCTCCCACGCTGTTACAAAGGCAACACAGGGCCAATACGAAAATCTTGTATGGTCAGCATTCTATGGAATAGCTCCAGATGCATTCAGACCGAGATACAGCGATGGTTCTTATGGTTATTATCACCCTAACCCTACACAAGCATCTACCAATTCAATGGCAGATTTGAGCTTAAGTGGTGTTGGTTATACTACTCTTGACCGACTAAATACCGACTTTACTATTGAACAGGATTTAGGCTTCTTACTAAAAGGGTTATCTCTGAATGCAAGACTAGCCTTTGATAATAGTTTTCAGGAAACCGGACGTGGTATTGACGACACGACTGACTGGGAAGACGATCGTTTTAAATGGATTGATCCGGAAACCGGTAATGAATTTACAAACGTGACAGTTGACGGAAACAATAAGTTTGACTACCAAAACAATATTGCATGGAGAACCGGTGCAGGTTCGGTTAATAATGGTGCTACTTACCGTAGATTGAATTACTCAACTCAGCTTAATTACTCAAACACCTTTGGTTTTCATACTGTCGGCGCGATGGGTAACTTCAGCAGAGAGGAATATTCTATAGGAAGCAGACTTCCGACTTTCCGTGAGAACTGGGTATTCCGTACTACTTATGATTTTGACAGACGTTATATGTTGGAATATAACGGAGCTTATAACGGATCTGAGATTTTCGCACCTGAAAACAGGTTTGCCTTCTTCCAATCTGGAGCAGTTGGATGGTTATTTTCTGAAGAGCCATTTATAAAAAGTCTTGATTGGGGATGGATGGATATGTTGAAATTCAGAGCCTCTTATGGACAAATAGGTGATGATAATATCAACGGACGCTGGTTATATATGGATACATGGGGTTACGGCGGTGCATTCAATCAAGGGCTTACCGGTGTTGACTCATCTGATAGTCCTTACCAATGGTATTATGAATCACAAGTTGGTAATCCAAACCTACAGTGGGAAGTTTCAACTAAACTAGATATTGCAGCCGACTATGCTCTTTTTGGCGGTGTAATTTCCGGTTCACTAGACTATTTCAAAGAAAACAGATCTAATATTCTTTTGTCCGGAGACAGACGTTCAGTACCATCTTATTATGGTGTTACTGCACCCACAGCTAACCTTGGTGAAGTTGACACAGAAGGTTTTGAGGTAGAAGTAAGATGGAATAAAGCGATTAACCGAGACTGGCGTCTATGGGGTAATTTCTTCTATACAAGAGCTACCAGTAAAATTATTGAAGCTGATGATCCAATATTCAAACCTGAATATCAAAAATCAGCAAACAAAGCGATAGGACAACATAATTCGTATGTAGATTACGGATATTACAATACATGGGATGAGCTATATGGCAGCACCGGACACGATGCTTTAAATGAGACAAGAATCCCGGGTAACTATATAATTCTTGATTATGATGCTGATGGTATTATATCAGAATTTGACAATATTCCTTACGGCTTTACAGGAGTACCACAAAATACTGTGAACACACAGTTTGGGCTTGACTACAAAGGATGGAGTGGATTTGTACAGTTCTACGGAGTAAACAATGTAACCCGCTATGTAGGACTTTCAAGTTTGGGAGGTGTAAGAAACACAGCTTTTCATGAAGGTTCATACTGGTCAAAGGATGATACTAATGCTGATGTTCCGCTTCCAAGATGGGGTACTATTCCAAGTGAATACAATAATGGAACTCGTTTCCTTTTTGATGGTTCATATATTCGCTTAAAATATGCAGAAATAGCCTATACATTTAGTAAGGAAGAATGGATTGAGAAAATAGGATTGACGAATCTGAAGGTATTTGTGAACGGTAACAACCTGTTTTTATGGACAAAAATGCCGGATGACCGTGAATCAAACACAGGAGGTGGTTCTGCTTATCCGACGCAGAGACGTTTTAATTTGGGATTAAGAATCTCTTTATAATAATATATATAATGAAGACAAAGTTTATTTATAAAATATACGGAATAGTTGCAGCACTTTTATTGAGTGTTACAGCATGTACTGACTATCTGGATAAAGCACCGGATTCGGTAATTTCTCCTGATGATGCTTACAAAAACTTCACTAATTTTCAAGGATTTGTTGAAAGGATGTATCATCTGACACCCGACATAGCAAAACATTTCTGGGTTAGCTCTTTCAACTGGGGAGAGGATGAAGTTGTAACGATAGGTAACGGTGAATATCTTATGGGATTCAGTATAGACAGGGGAAACTATCGTGACTATATAGGTAAGGGAGACTCTTTTCTTGATCGTAACTGGAGTGCAGGAGGCGACAGGTTCAACAAATCACTCTGGGGCGGATCATGGTATGGTATAAGGGTTGCCAATATGGGACTGGAAGCGTTGGCAGAAGGCAAAATGACTGATGCTACTCAAGCTGAAAGAGACATGATTGAAGGTCAGTTATACTTTTTCCGAGCTTGGTTTCACTTCCAGCTTACACAATATTGGGGTGGTCTTCCTTACGTGGATAAAGTTCTTCCAAGTGACGAACCTTTAACACTCCCCAGAGAATCATATCAGGAGAATGCATTAAAGATGGCCGCTGATTTTCAAAAAGCAGCAGATCTGTTACCGATAAATTGGGATGATACAGAGATTGGACGCCGTACAGCCAATAATAACGAACTTCGTATTAACAAGATCTGGGCTCTTTCTATGTTGGGGAAAACCTACTTATATGCAAGCAGTCCATTAATGGCTAATGGTATTAACGGCCCGCGTACTTATGACACAGAACTGGCTAAAAAAGCAGCTGATGCTTTTGGTAAAGTCTTAAGTATGGTTGAAAATGGCGAAACTCAATATGCACTTGTGGATTTTGAAGACTATTCATCCTTATTTTACACTATACAACAAGGCTGGTTGATGCCTGGTGGAAGTGAAGCAATAATACGTAGTCCGACTTATGGTGCAGATTCTTACTGGAGACAGATGAACTCTTACCAGCCATCACCAATGGCGCAAGGAGACGGTATAGTTCTTGCACCTGCTGCAAATTATGTAAACTATTATGGAATGGCAAACGGTTTACCTCTGGATGACCCTGAATCAGGCTTTGATCCTACACATCCATGGAAAGGCAGAGACCCGCGTTTTTATAATAATTTTATATATGACGGAGTTAAAGTGGTATCCGGTACCATCACAAATGAATCAGATGAAGTTTGGAGATATGCAAATCTTCATACAGGAGGAAACTATGTAAATGACCCGCGAACTGTGAGTAGAACCGGTTATCTTAACTATAAATTCATTCCTCTCGGCGCCAATATATGGGACAACACTTATGGATATAGCTATGCTACTCACTTCCATTTATCTTGGCTTCGACTTGCCGATGTTTATCTTATGTATGCTGAAGCGGCTGCCCAGGGATATGGTTCACCATCAGGTAAATCATCAAATTTTTCTAAAAATGCTGTTGATGCACTTAACACAGTTCGTGAACGTGCAGGTGTAGAGCCTATATCAAACAAGTATACTTCATCATTAAATTCCTTTATGGACGAACTTATAAGAGAACGTGCAGTTGAACTGTCGTTTGAAGGACATCGTTTTAATGACCTTCGTCGCTGGTTACTGCTTACTGAATATCCTTATAACATTAAGACAAGGCAGCATTTCGACCGTGCAGCTCCATTAGATACGGAAGTAGATCCTAAGGAGAATGAGGTGCGGAACTTCAGGGAAGAAGTGATAGTTGAACGTAATCTTACGAATAAACATTACTGGCTTCCATTTAATACAGATGATGTTAGCATTTATCCGGAATTTTATCAAAACCCGGGTTGGTAATTATTTATAATAAAAAAAAGACAATAATGAAGCAAATATATATTGGTCTAATATTTTGTATCTGTTTCCTTTTGAATTTTTCTAATGCTTCAGCCCAAGAAACAGAAATGCTGGCATGGGAAAACGATACTATAGACAATAAAGTGGAGGTGGCTTTTCGAGCTATAAACCAAAGGGATCTGCTGGGAGGAGTCTCTGTCATTGATGTAGAGGAAATGACAAAAAAAGCATATACCACATACAGCCTTAACTTTATTGAAAATCTGATTGGTGGTGTAAGTGGTAACATCTGGGGTATGGATGAATACCTGGTAGTTATCGATGGGATTGTACGCGATGCTAACAACGTATTGCCTACCGAAATAGAACAAATCACTATACTTAAGGGACCGGCAGCTGTTGTTCTTTATGGAAGTCGTGCCGCAAAAGGTGTAGTTCAGATTACTACTAAAAGAGGTAAAGTAGGTGCTCCTACTATAAATATTCGTGCAAATACAGGTATTCATACACCCAAAGCTTTTCCTAAATATTTAGGTTCTGCTGAATACATGACACTTTACAATGAAGCTCGCGTTAACGATGGACTTGATCCCAGTTATTCTGAAGAAGATATCTTTAGATTCGCTTCAGGTGAGAATCCTTATCGTTATCCGAGTTTGGATATGTATTCATCTGATTATTTACGCAAGGCATACAACCGCTCTGAAGCAATAGCAGAGATTACCGGTGGGAATAATCGTGTAAAGTACTACACTTCAACCGGTTATTATCGTGAAAACTCTCTGCTTAAAGTAGGCAATAGTAAAAACAACTATACCAGCCGACTATTTGTACGTGGTAATGTGGATATGAACTTACGGGATTTCCTGAAAGTTCAGGCTGATGCGAACGTAACATTTTATGATTCCTACAGTGCAGCAGGTAATTGGTGGTCAAATGCAGCTTCACTCCGTCCAAACAGAGTAGCTCCACTAATTCCGTTGAGTTATCTTGAAGAGAATGATATACCGTCGTGGGCTGCCATTAATGCCAGTAATTATATTTTAGATGGTAAATATTTTCTTGGCGGTACTCAATTAAATCCTACCAATCCTATTGCTGATTCCTATGCAGCAGGAGACAGTAAATTCGTGAGCAGACAATTCCAGTTTAATACTCTTTTTGATTTTAATCTGAAATCTCTTCTTCAGGGATTACATTTCAGAGCTAAATATGGTATTGACTACGCATTGACGTATAATCAAGGTTATACTAACGAATATGCAACTTTTGCACCGTCTTGGACAAATTATGCAGGTAGTGATATGATAGCAAGCGTTACTCAGTATGGAACTGATAACAAAACAGGAGATGAAGTTATCAGTAACTCAGCTTACAGATATACTTATAACTTCTCAGGACAGTTTGATTATACACGTACAATTGATGATTCTCATAATTTCTTCGGTATGATTGTTGCCAATGGATGGCAAAGACAACTGAGCGGACAGTATCACCGTATTACGAATGTGAATTTAGGATTACAGGCATCTTATAATTTCAACCATAAATATTATGTTGATTTTAGCTCAGCCTCACCTTATTCAGCTAAATTGCCAGAAGGTAACCGTCTGGGATTTTCACCTACTCTTACCCTTGGTTGGCGTCCCGTAAAAGAGGATTTCTTTAGCGATACAGCTTTTGACGATCTTATGTTGACTCTATCCGGTGGAATTATCAGTCAGGATCTGGATATTGCTACTGATGATAACGAAATGGGATATTATCTTTACAAATCAATTTTACAGAGGGGTGGTTGGTACTCATGGGCAGATCTTGGTGGAGAAGCTGCAACTGAGTTCCAACGTGGAAATAATCCTAGTATGACATTTGTGAAAAGAAAAGAAATTAATCTTGGACTTCGTGGATCACTTTGGGATAAACTGGTTTCATTTGACTTCAACTACTTCTCAGGTAAGATGGATGGAGATATTGCACGTGTAAGTTCACTTTACCCAATATATTTCACTCAGGTTGGATATCCTACTTCATCAATTATACCTTATGTAAACTATAATATTGACAACAGATCCGGTTTCGATTTTAGTATTTATTTAAATAAGAAAGTAAGTGAAGTAGACCTTACGTTGGGAGTTAGTGGAATGTACACATCAACCGAAGCAGCAAAACGAGATGAAAGTTTTGAGTATGATTATCAAACCAGAATTGGTCGCTCGGTAAATGGATTATGGGGATTGGAAAGTCTTGGATTCTTTAATGATCAGGAACAAATTGACAGTTCACCTACTCAGCAGTTCGGAGATGTTGCTCCCGGTGATCTGAGATATAAAGATCAAAATGGTGACGGCATAATCGACAATAACGACGAGGTATTTTTGGGTCGTTGGGATACCCCATTTCGTTTGGGACTTAATTTCACAGCAAAATGGCGCAATTTCACTCTATTTGCAATGGCTGACGGATTCTACGGAGGACATGGTTTTAAAAACAACTCTTATTATTGGGTAAGAAGTGATAACAAATACTCAGATATTGTAAGAAACCGATGGACCGAGGAAACAAAAGGAACAGCTACATATCCGCGCCTTACTACAACAAATGGTGCAAACAGTTTTCGTAACTCTGACTTCTGGTTGTTTAAAACAGATCGTTTGAATTTATCACAGGTTCAGTTTACATACGATATACCAAAAACTGCTTTTGAAGGCTCGTTTGTTAATGGAGTAAGCTTATATATTGCCGGCTATAATCTGCTGACAATATCTAACGAGCGTGAACATTTTGAAAGAAATGTAGGCAGTGCACCTCAGACACGTTTCTATAATTTTGGTGTTGTAGGCACTTTTTAATGATAATAATTAGTATAAAAATATTCATCATGAAGATTAAGAATAAAATATCAATAGTTACACTATTTGCATTACTAATAATAATGTTGAATGGATGTGAGGACATGTTTGAGCCGGCTGTTGAAAATCATAAAGACACGGAAGACCTGTACAATATGCCCGGCTGGGCAACAGGCTTATTAGGACACGCTTATATCAGTAATCCACTCGGATCCTGGTCATTTAATGATGTGGCGACTGATGATGCCGTTTCTAATGATCCAAACAACGGCTATAGGCAAATGGCAACAGGCTCATGGAGAGCAAACAATAATCCTATGGACAGATGGCAGTATTTACGTGCTTCATGGCAGTATCTGAATCAATTTATTTTCCTGGCAGATGGAGTAAATTGGGCAGCAGACCCTTTAGTTGCCGAAATGTTCAGGGATCGTATGAAGGGTGATGCTTTTGGTATGCGTGCACTATATATGTATCATTTATTGCTAAACCACGCTGGCTGGGCAGAAGATGGTCAGTTATTGGGAATTCCAATCGTTAAAGAACCGGAAGATCTTAATTCTGAATTTAACCTGCCAAGGAACACATTCCAGGAATGTATAGATCAACTATATGCAGACGTTGATTCTGCTTTGATGCTTTTACCGGAAGATTATGGTGAAATAACCGATAATAATCAAGTGCCGGCAAAATATAGAGCAAAAGGAGTAAATGCCGGTCAATATACCCGCGTTTTCGGAGACAATGCAAAGAATCGTATGAGTGCAAGAATAGCCAAAGCAGTACGTGCTCAGGCAGCTTTACTTGCAGCAAGTCCCGCCTATAGCGATGGAACTGACGTTTCATGGGAAGAAGCGGCAAACCTGATGGCCGAAGTGCTTAGCGGATTAGGAAGCAATCCTGTTTCTCAGATTGACCCAACAGGAAATATCTGGTATGCAAATAGCCAGGCAATACAGAACTTACCTGCAGGAGTCAATCCTAAAGAAATGCTTTGGAGAGGAAATAAAGAACAGAGTCTGGATCTTGAACGTGACAATTATCCACCCACCCTGTTTGGAAGCGGTCGAGTTAATCCAACTCAAAACCTTGTTGATGCATTTCCAATGGTAAACGGATATCCTATTACAGATCCTCAGAGTAATTATGATCCAAACAATCCTTATGCAGGAAGAGATCCTCGTCTTGACTTATACATTTTACGTAACGGAAGTAAAGCAGGTCCTCAAAGTACTGTTATAACAACAGCCGCGGATGGAAGTGATAACAACGCTCTAAATAGAGTTGAGACTTCAACAAGAACAGGTTACTATTTGAAAAAGTTATTGGTTCAAACAGTAAACGCTAATCCAAGTTCAGAAACTCAAGCTTATCACTATAAGCCATTTATTCGTTATACCGAAATATTCCTCGGGTATGCTGAAGCTGCGAATGAAGCTTGGGGACCAACAGGTACAGGTACTCATGGTTATTCTGCTTACGACGTGATTAAAGCTATCCGTCAGAGAGCTGGAATAAGTGCTGATGATCCTTATCTTGAATCAGTAAAAGGTGATAAAGATAAAATGCGTGAACTTATTCACAACGAAAGACGTCTTGAATTGTGTTTTGAAGGATTTCGTTTCTGGGATATCAGACGTTGGAAGAAAGATATCACTCAACCTGCAAAAGGTATGAGAATTGAAGATGGAGAATACTCTGTCCTGGATTTAGTGGAAAGACGCGCGTATCAGGACTATATGTATTACGGTCCAATTCCCTACGGAGAAGTTATTAAATTTGACAATCTACTTCAAAATAAAGGATGGTAAACATACTTGAAATTTTAACATTAAAGAAAATGAAAAAAATACTATTTATATCAATTCTGACGGCATTTATTACCGGGGTATTTACCTCCTGCCAGAATAGTGATTGGGAATTTCCGGACTTCGAATACACAGCAGTTTATTTTGCTTATCAAAGTCCTGTCCGTACTATTACTCTTGGAGAAGATATCTTTGACACAACCTTAGATAATAAATTCCAGTGTCAGATAATGGCAACTATGGGTGGAGTTTACAGTAACGATAAAAATATTGAAATCGGCATAGAGGTAGACAATTCCCTTTGCGACGATATCCAATTTGATGATGGAAGAGAAATTATTCCTATGCCGTCAAATTACTATTCACTCTCATCAAATAAAATAGTTATAGAAAAGGGCACAGTTTTGGGCGGAGTTGTTGTACAGCTGACAGAAGATTTTTTTAACGATCCTCTGGCACTCGAAACTAATTACGTTATTCCGGTTGTGATGACCAATGTAAATAATGCTGACAGTATACTTTCCGGAATTCCACTGGTGGACAATCCGAGAAGAGCAGTTTCTGAAGATTGGGATGTTCAACCAAAGGATTATGTACTATATGCGGTGAAATACATAAATAAGTATGACGCAAATTATTTGCGAAGGGGTAAAGATGTTATTTCAGTTGCACAAACCGGTACAATTAATCGTACTACTGCTGATATTGAAAAAAATGAAGTGATCAGCACGATTTCCACTCGCTCTCTAAATACAATTGCGTGGAATCATGTATCTAAAGATATGAATGATTTCACTCGTAACAGCACTTTATTGCTAACTTTTGATAATCAAGACAACTGTACAGTCTCTTCAGATTCAGAGGGAATTATTGCTACCGGATCTGGAAAATTTGTATCGAAAGGAGATAAAAATAGCTGGGGTAACAAGGATAGGGACGCACTTTATCTGGAATATACTATTGACTACGGTGACATTAAGTTTGACATAACTGATACTTTAGTTGTCAGAGATAGAGGTGTTAAAGCTGAATGGTTTAATACAGCTTTAAAGAATTAATGGGTAACCAAATTAATATTTGATGATATGAGAAATAAAATAAATATTTTAGGGGCGATCTTGCTGTTTATGGTTTTGGCCTATTCATGCGTGGATGATACAACTCAGCTGTTTAATGTTGAAAAACCGGCATCAATTGAGCAGATGGAATATCTCAATGAATACGACGCTCTGAAAACCTACATTGATAGATCAGCAAACCCCAATTTTAAGCTTGGAGCCGGCGTAACGGTGAGTGATTATATCAAACAGGGGTTAACCTACCGTGCAATCAATTCAAATTTTGATCGTGTAACAGCAGGTAATGCTATGAAGTATGCATCGATAGTGAAAGACGACGGTTCTATGGATTTCGGACAGGTTGTTCAATTTGTTACTGCTGCACAAGCTGCAGGAACAGAGATTTACGGACATACTCTTCTTTGGCATGCACAACAGAACAAAAAATATCTGAATAGTTTAATTGCCGATAAAGAGATTGAATTTGATCCTGATGCAACTGAAGAAGTAGTTGACGGATTTAAAGATTACGCTGTGGAAGATTTCAATGGATGGGCCGCAGACGAGGTTCCTGTTACCCCTTATGTGGAGAATGGGGTGTTGGTGGTAGAAAACCCATCCGAGATGGAGCAGAATTATTTGCTGCAATATCACGTGGCCAGTGGTATTTCTATCAAGGAAAATACCAAGCACAAGGTGACCATTCGTATTAAGGGAACCAGTGCGGGTGCCATTACCGTGGCTCTGGGTACCTGGGATGATCGAGGAGACACCCAATTGCCCGTTACTGAGGAATGGGTAGATGTTTCGGTGGAGCTTAACAGCACCGTGAATGCTTCCGATGCCTTTGTGATGCTGCAGTCCGGGAAATACGTAGGTACTTATGAAGTGGCCTGGGTAAAGGTTACACACGAAGAAGCTGCTTCTGTTTCTTTTTACGTAAACCAACTTGAGAACAGTGAAATGCAGGTTGGCGGTTCAATGGATAACTTCGTTGTTCGCGAGAGTGGTAAAGATGATGTTCCCGGTGCTATTCTTGAAGGTGAGGGTCCCGAAGGAACGAATGCGATTAAGATCACTTCCATTGCAGATCCTGCAGAAAATTGGGACACGCAGTTTTTTATTTACACACCCAACAAGACATGGGAAGCAGGTGAAAAGTATAGAATTTCTTTCTGGTACAAAGCTTCTGCTGCAGCCGCTTCTGAGACACAATGTCATGGAGAACCGGGCGGTTACATGCATTATGCCATGCTTCCTCAGAATCCTCAATTCACCACTGAGTGGAAACATTATGAAGCCACGAGCTCCATTCCTGCTGAGGGCGATGGTATGAAGAGTATCGCTTTCAACCTCAATGTGAGTACAGAGCAGGTAACTTACTACTTTGCAAATATCGTTTGGGAGACGGAAGAAAGTGGTAATAAAATTCCGCTAACTCCTGAAGAGAAGGCAGATACCCTTACTTATGCTCTGGATCAGTGGATAGAAGGCATGATGACTGCTACAGATGGTTATGTACTTGCATGGGATGTGGCAAACGAAGTTGTTTCGGGAGCTGATACTGACGGAGATGGAATTTATGATCTATGGTCGGCAGAAAACGTATCAGAAGAAGATGCTAAAAACAATTTCTACTGGAGAGATTATCTAGGTGATGATTTTATAAGAATAGCCGTTGAATCTGCACGCAAGCATGGACCTGATGGACTCAAACTATTTATTAACGATTATAATTTAGAGTCTGACTGGGACGATAATCAGAAACTCAAGAGTTTGATAAAATGGATTGAACGCTGGGAAAGTGATGGAGTTACTGTAATTGACGGAATCGGAACTCAAATGCATGTGTCATGTTATATGAATCCTGAAACTCAGGCAAGCAAAGAAGCTCATATTGTTCAAATGTTTGAATTAATGGCTGCTACTGGTAAACTAGTAGTTGTTACTGAACTTGACATGGGACTTGTAGACGAGAACGGAGATAAGGTACTTACGGCTCAAGCTACAGATGAACAGCTTCAAGCAATGAGTGACTACTATAAGTTTATTGTTAAGAAGTACTTTGAGATCATACCGGCTAGCCAACAAGCAGGTATTACACATTGGTGTCCTACAGACAGCCCTGCTGATTCTTCTTGGAGAGGTGGTGAGCCTGTGGGTTTATGGACTGAAAAGTTTAGTACACGCAAACATACATATGCAGGTTTTGCAGATGGCTTAACGGGTAATTAATTTTTAAATTCTAGAAAAGAGGCCGGAGAACGAAATATCCTGCCTCTTTTTTTTACTATTTACTTGCCGAAAGTGGTTATGAAGTATATTTTTTCTATTTTTATCATAATTAATCTGTTTTTAATGTCGTGTTCAGAGTCTCCTTTACCTGAAATACCAGATAAACCGGTACCAGAGGTAGAAGAGGAAGAAGTAGTTGAACCGCCTATTGTAGATATTGATGAATCTAAACTTCCTAAACTTAATGTAGTTGGAAGATATTTGAAAAATGAAACCGGTGAAATTATTAATCTTCACGGTTTTGCACAAACTTACAGCCCTCATTTTAATCAAAACGCATGGAACAATTATGATGTATACGGCTGTCTCTCTTACAACAAGAGGTTAATTAAAGAGATAATGGACGCCGGATGGAAAATGAATTTCGTCAGAATGCATTTAGATCCCTACTGGAGTGACGATACAAGCAAACCTTCAGTCAGATATGAAGGTCATGAGCGTTTTTCAAAGGATAGGTTTAAAAAATATTTAGATGAAGTCTTTGTACCGATGGCTGAATACGCCATAAGTAAAGGACTTTATGTTGTATTTCGTCCACCGGGTGTGAGTCCGGAAAAAATTGCAGCTGGAGACGATTATAACAAGTTTCTTGAATTAGTATGGGATATTGTTTCAAAGCATCCTAAAATTAGAAACAATTCTGACATCATGTTTGAATTGGCAAATGAACCAATCAACATTTTAGGTCCTAACGGCACTTATGCAAGTACCGGTCAGGGACATTTTGATCAAATGAATATATTTTGTCAAAATATAGTAGACAAAATTAGAGCAAACGCTGATAATATAATATGGGTGCCGGGACTGGCATATCAATCCTCTTTCAGCGGATTTGCAAACAATCCGGTGAAAGGTGAAAATATCGGTTACGCAGTACATGTATACCCCGGGTGGTATGGAAGCGATACGGAAGAAGCAAGTCCGGAACTCGGAGGCACTATGGGGGGAGGCTATGAAAGCTTTCAAAGGGGTTGGGATGCACAAGTAAAACCAGTTGCTGATTTTGCTCCGATAATGGTAACTGAGATGGATTGGGCACCTAAAAAATATGACGCATCATGGGGAAAGAGTTTTACCGGAGAGGTTGGCGGTCCAGGGTTTGGTGCGAATTTCAAATATATAGCAGATATGACAGGAAATGTGAGTTGGCTAATATTCACCGAGTGTCATAGGCTTGCAAAATTCAAAAACGTAGAAGGTATTCCCGGACAATACACATTCTTGAACGACCCGGAAGCTTGCCCTTGGCCCACTTATCATTGGTATAATGAATATGTCGCAGGAAATACCGGAACAGAAGCCGGTCTTGAAAAATTATCCATTTTAGGAGTAGGTGATAAGATTCAGATACTTACAGGAGGAAACAGATATCTTATAGTTGAAGCATCGTTTTCAGATGGCTCAACTAAACATGTAACAAGCGATACCAAATTTGAAATTTCAGATCAGACTATTCTTACGATTGATAACAAAGGAAGATTAAGTGCTCTGAAAGATGGTGATGCAGTTGTTACTGCCACCTATAATGCACCCAACGGTGATAGCGATAAGATAATTTTTACAGTTAATGCAACTACTTTTCCTCTCACAAAAGAGATGTTTAATCCGTCAATTTGGGAAAATGGTTCTTATGATGAAAATACAAAAACATTAGTAACAGGTCAATATGGCTTTGGAGGTTGGCAGTATGGAAACGGAATTGATCTTTCCGGCTACAAATATCTGGTCGTTGAGCTAGGAAACGATAATGATTCGAATGTTTCATTCAGACTATTTGATGAGAACAATTACTGGTCGGGTCCTGCAATGTATGATTTTAAAAATTCACGAAAAATAGAAATCGATCTTCACAATATGGTTAAAGGTGAAAATCAAGTTAAAGTAGATCCCTCACATATCTACATTATCGGTTTCTGGTCATTAGGTGGAAAACCTATCGTAATAAAGGATATATATCTAACTGAATAATAATTATAACTATATTTGAAAAATGAAACATTTTTTTACAATCACTCTTTTTCTTATTAGTCTAACTACCGCTTTCGGGAGAATGACAAATGAAACGGAAGATACAAAACCTACCAATCCTGTAATATGGGCTGATGTTCCCGATATGGCGATGGTGCGTGTTGGAGATACTTATTACATGAGTAGCACAACCATGCACATGAGTCCCGGTCTGCCCATAATGAAATCCAAAGATTTGATAAATTGGAAGTTGGTGAGTTATGCATATAATCTTCTTACTGACAATGAAAGACTAAGATTAGAAAATGGTAAAAATGCTTATGGTGCCGGATCATGGGCCAGTAGTATACGGTATCATAATGGTCTTTATTATGTATCTACATTTTCTACCACATCAGGCAAAACTCACGTGTATACTACAGATAATATAGAAAAAGGAGAATGGAAAGAAACTACCTTTGAACCTGTTCTACATGACCACACTCTTTTCTTTGATGACGATGGCAAGGTTTATATGATATACGGAGCTGGCGATATCCGTATGGTAGAGCTCAATGAAAATGTCTCGGGTATTAAAGAAAATGGTATAAACAAAATTATTATTGAAAATGCAAGTAGTGTAGCTTCGGAAAGAGTTGGACTTCCTGCAGAGGGGTCACAAATGGTTAAACATAATGGCTATTATTACCTCTTTAACATTACCTGGCCGCCCAAAGATATGCGTACAGTGATTGTACACCGTGCAAAAGAAATTACAGGTCCTTATGAAGGTAAAGTAGTTTTAAGAGATCGTGGAATTGCACAAGGAAGTATTATTGATTCTCAAGAAGGAGATTGGTATGCTTATATGTTTCGCGACTATGGATCAGTTGGACGAATTCCTTACATTATGCCGATGAAATGGGAAAATGACTGGCCTGTTCTTGGAATAGACGGCAAGGTTCCTGATACGCTGGATATTCCGGTAAGTGAACAACTTGGCGTTTGGGGTATTGTTTCATCTGATGAATTTAACCGAATAGAAGGAGATCCATCATTTTCTCTTAGCTGGCAATGGAACCACAATCCAGACAATCGTTACTGGTCGCTTACGGACTCTCCTGGATACTTAAGACTAACAAGTGGTCGTATCGACAGTTCACCACTTCAAGTAAGAAACGTATTAACTCAACGCACATTCGGACCTGAAAGTGCTGCTTCTACCTTTGTTGAAATATCATCAATGAAAAACGGTGACTTCGCAGGCATGATTGCTTTACAGAAAAAATACGGCTTTGTTGGTGTAAAAAAAGAAAACAATAAATATTCAATTGTGATGATAAACGGAGAGGAAGAAGAACCGGTTGAGGTTGCTTCCGTACCTCTGGATCAAAACGGTGTGCATTTAAAGATAGAATGTGATTTCAAAGAACGTACTGATAAGGCTACATTTTATTACAGCATGGACGGCCTAAACTGGGAACCCATAGGCAATACACTACAAATGGCATATACCCTCCCCCACTTTATGGGATACCGCTTTGGATTGATCCATTATGCTACAAATGAATTAGGGGGATATACTGATTTTGACTACTACCGAGTTGAAGATAGTATTACTGATAAATAGTTTAATTAAATAATTTAACTGTATGAAAAATAAAATGTATATATTAATATTCTTTATGTTTAGTTGTTTAATTATGACCAATTGTACTTCTGCAACTCTAAAACCATGGGAAGAAGGGGCTTTCGAAACAGGCGAGTATCGCAATATGTTTCTGGAAATGGGTTACAAGCAATCTGAAATAGACGCCAGGCTTAAGCAAATCTATACAGATTTGTTTGAAGGGGATAATAAGATTTATTTTGAAGCCAATGATTCAATGGCATATATTTCAGACATCAAGAATAATGATGTACGCTCTGAAGGAATGTCTTACGGTATGATGATAGCCGTTCAATTGGACAATAAAGATATGTTTGACAGATTATGGCGCTGGTCTAAACACTACATGCAGCACCAGGAAGGACCTATGAAAGGATACTTCCGATGGAGTTGTAAAAAAGATGGGACTCCAAACTCGCAAGGTCCTGCTTCGGATGGGGAGCTTTATTTCATAACTTCCCTTATTTTTGCATCCAACCGCTGGGGTAATGAGACCGGAATTGATTATCTGTCTGAGGCACAATTTATACTCGACTGCTCAATGAGTAAAACAGGTAAAAACGGTATCACACCTCTAATACATCCGGAACACCAACTTATCACTTTTGTTCCAACAGGTTTTGGAGCCGGTTTTACCGACCCTTCTTATCATGTTCCTGCCTTTTATGAGGTTTGGGCTCTTTGGGCAGAAGATGGCAGAGCAGATTACTGGAGAGAATGTGCAACTAAAAGCCGTGAATTTTTACATAAAGCAATACATCCTGAAACAGGTCTTAATCCTGATTACAGTAACTATGACGGTTCATTATTAAACAGCGGACGTATAATAGGAGATGCTTTCAGATTTGACTCATGGAGAGTGCCGATGAATATCGCACTTGATTATTCCTGGGCGTGTAAGGACAAAGAATGGCAACAGTCATACGGACACAATATTCAAAACTTTTTATATAATCAGGGAATAGATCAATTTGTTGATCAATACAATGTTGACGGTACCACTGTTACAGAGATCCTGGGTGCGGGTGGATATACTAAACTTCGTCATTCACTGGGGCTTGTTGCCTCATCTGCTGCTATATCACTTGTTTGTTCACACGATATGAGCCGTGAATTTATTGAGCATTTCTGGAATTCACGACACGAGCCCTACGACGACGGTTACTTTGATGCTTATTATGACGGGCTATTGCAACTGTTTGCTTTTATGCACTTAAGCGGAAATTATAAGATTATTACACCTGAGAGCAAGTAAAAAAATAATATACCTAATAATAATTTAACTGTAATGAAAGATTTACTTTTTGCAACAAAATTAGAGAAACTGCTTTTTTTATCCATAGTCATGTTTCTGTTCAGCTTCAGTATGCAAGGCGCATCACAGAAGTACGTTTACAAGGGAGCAGGAAATCCCTATTTACCTTTATGGGAACATTTGCCGGATGGAGAGCCACGTGTTTTTGAAGATCCTGACAATCCCGGTAAATACCGTGCTTATATAATAGGTTCACATGACCTGAGATACACAAGCTATTGCGGTCCTGATATCAGAATGTGGTCTGCTCCTGTGGAGAACCTTTCGGAATGGCGTGACGAAGGAGCCATATTCACTTATCAAGTTGATAATCAATGGGACGTAATGTATGCTCCCGATCTGGTAGAAGTGAAAAGAAAAGATGGAACAAAAGAATACTATCTGTATCCTCACAGCCGCGGACCTCGCAGAGAAGCGATGGTTGCCAAAGGGAGTCGTCCTGACGGACCTTTTACACCTATCAACCTTACCAAAGATGGTACAAGAACAGTAGAAGGCAGCATTTTGGGTTTTGACCCTGCTGTATATATTGAATATGTTACAGACCCAGCAGATCCTGATTATGAGATCGGTTTTAGAGCTTACGGATATTGGGGATTTCAGAGATCATTAGCGGCTGAGCTGGATCAGAACACCATGTATTCACTCAGGCCCGGAACTGAAGTAATTAGTTATTTTATTCCTGCAAGTGCTCGCTATGGGGTTATTCGTGATCCTGAAGGTACTGAATATCCTCAGATTTATCCTGATCAGGATTTAAAAACGTTCAACTTTTTTGAGGCATCCTCCATTCGTAAAGTAGGAAACAAATATATAACTGTTTTTAGTGGTTACTCGGGTCCTGAATATGGTGTGGGTAGTTCTAATTCAACATTACGTTATGCCGTGGGAGACTCACCTTTGGGTCCCTGGAAAAGTGGAGGAGTACTTGTAGATTCGCGGGCACCTGTTCTTAATAAAGATGGTTCAGCTATTGAGACAACCTATTCAGGTCACAACACCCACGGCAGTATAGAGTATATAAATGATCAATGGTATGTCTTCTATCACAGAGCCCCAAGAGGTTTTGGTTTTGCACGCCAGCCAATGGTGGCACCGATTTATGTGGAATGGGATGAGAAGCCGGTATCAGAAGGTGGTATGGTAAGAATCAGGGCATACGATCCTTATGAAAAGGATAATATCAAGATTGTAAAAGATAGTAATGGAAGAGAATATAAAGGAGCTGAAGTTACCTCTGAAGGTTTTCATATTTACGGTCTTGACCCTTATCAATATTACTCTGCAGGATATGCATGCTACCTTTCTGACATTAGCATTCAGCAGGATACATGGGATATCTGGGATAATAACATGAAAATAGGTAATGTTAAGAACGGAAATGTTATTGGTTATAAATACTTCGGGTTTGGTGGACTAAAAAAGAATACAAAAGGAATAAAAGCCTTCAAAGGAACAAGTAAAAGGAACAAAACCGAATTCAACCTCTTTCTGACGCCTAAGACATCTGAATCATTCAAAGTTAATGTATGGCTTGATGGTCCTTGGGCAAACGAAACTTGGAAAGGCACAAAAATTGGCGAAATTGTTGTTCCCTCAAACTCAGCACAAGAACTAACTCAATTTGCAATTGATGTTTCAAAGTTTGTTGATAATCTCGATCAGAAACATGCCATATTCTTAGTTGCTGAAGGCAAAGAATCTACAGAGCTGTTCGATTTAATGGGACTTGGTTTCAGTTCTAAGAAGAAAAAAATATCACCTCCGATAGTTCCAAATATCACTATTAACATTAACGAAGAAAAGTTAGAACTCCCTAAAACACCAGTAAGATCGACCAATGCGAATGGAATAGTGAGTTATAATTTGTATGAAACCAGTTACGAGATTCCAAAAGGAACAACAAAAGTGCCTACAGTTACTGCTTCTTCGGATAATAAAGATGTAAAAGTAACTATTAATCAAGCTGATTCAATGACAGGAACAGCGAAGGTTGATTTTGATTATAACGGTGTTGTTAAAACATACCAGATTGTATTCGAACCACAAACTGAAGAAATGCATGTTTATCTCTGTCTTGGACAATCTAACATGGAGGGGCATGTTAGACCAAGTGCAGAGAATAAGCTTGATGTTGATAAGCAATTTGTGTTATTACAATCGATAGACTGTCCTGATCTTGGCCGAGAAAAAGGAGAATGGTATAATGCTACTGCACCTCTAGTACGTTGTCATACAGGAATTGGACCTGTCGACTTTTTCGGACGATATATGACCGCTGCTCTTCCTGATAATATAAAGGTAGGAGTAATTAATGTTGCTGTGGGTGGATGTAAAATTGAATTGTTTGACAAAGACAATTTTCATGAATATGTTTCCACTTCACCCGACTGGCTTAAGAATATGGTAGCCGAATATGATGGTGATCCCTATAAACGTCTTGTAGAGATGGGACGTATCGCAGTAAAAAAAGGAGGGATCATAAAAGGTATTCTTTTACATCAGGGTGAATCTAACACAGGAGAAAAAGATTGGCCACTGAAAGTTAAAAAAGTATATGACTCGCTTTTAAAAGATGTGGGACTGGCACCCAACTCGGTTCCATTACTCGCAGGTGAAGTAGTTCACGCGGACCAGAAAGGTGTATGTGCATCTATGAATGAGATCATTCAAACCTTACCTGAAGTTATACCAAACAGCTACGTAATATCTTCAGCAGGATGCAAGGCAGGACCCGACAATTTACATTTCTCTTTTGAAGGATATAAGATGCTTGGCGAACGATATGCAGAAAAGATGATTTCCCTTTTAAAAAAGTAGATAAATATACCCACAACTAAAAACTTGTTTTTGTATGTCGTTTAAAAGATCCATACTATTACTATTCTGTTATATAATTTGTCTTACCTTTTCTGTATATGCCATTAATATGAGAAATATTCATGAACCGGCAATTATACTAGAGGTAGACGGAGGTACTCTCACTCTTTATCCTTTAAATGATAATTCAATAAGAGTGAAATTTCATAAGTCAGGGGTTACACTTAATGCCGAGGAGATAATTTATACAGAGAAAGTTGCATCACCTGTACATAAAGTAAAAGAGGATAGTGAGATAATAAGTCTTCAGTTGGATCTGATTACGGCAGTTTTTAACAAAAAAAGTAAGACACTTTCATTCCACGATAGTAATCGAAATTTGATTTTAAGTGAACAGGTAGGAGGTCGTTTTGTTGAATTAGATCATCTGGACAGTATTCCGGTATTCAAGGTGATGCAAAGATTTGTATCTCCTCCGGACGAATACCTGTTCGGCACAGGTCAATTCCAGGATGGATACCTAAATATAAGGGGTTTGTCTCGTCGACTTACACAAGTGAACAGCCAGATTTCCATACCTTTTATACTTTCAAGCAAAGGATATGGACTAATGTGGAATAATTATGGACTGACAAATTTCAACCCTGCTGAAAACTCTCTGGACCTTATTCGCAATAAAGACCTAACAGAGAGCCTTACAGTAGATGCTACCGGTACCAGTGGGAATAAACGTGAAACCAGAAAAATGAATCAATTTACCGGTACTCTAGATATTCCCACTGCCGGCAGTTATGCTATTCTTCTTGATGTAGGACAAAAGATGGCTCGTAAACATCACTTGGTTATAGACGGTGACACTCTGATAGATATCAACAATATATGGCTGCCCCCTACTACATCGCTAATAATTGAGTTGTCTGAAGGAGAGCATTATATCTTAGTAGAGGGGGAAGAAAACGACACACCAAAGCTATACTGGAGAAAGGTGACTGACGAAACCATATTATCGTCACCTGTGGCAGAAGCAATTGATTATACAGTTTTTGCCGGCTCAGGAGAAGAGGTTATATCAAGTTATAGGGAGTTGACAGGACATTCTCCGATGCTGCCTGAATGGGCTTTTGGTTATATACATTGTCGTGAGCGATATCATACACAAGATGAGTTACTGGAAAATGCTCTAACTTTCCGTAATAAAGAGATTCCTATTGACATGATCGTACAGGACTGGCAATATTGGGGGAAATATGGCTGGAATGCCATGCGTTTTGATGAAGAACGCTATCCGGATCCAAAAGATATGGTACGACAGCTTCACGAAATGAATATTAGGTTTATGGTTTCTGTGTGGTCTAAAATAGATAAACAATCAGATGTAGGAAAAGAAATGAACGAAAAGGGATATTATATTCCTGACACTGAATGGATTGATTTTTTCAACCCGGATGCTGCAGCCGCCTATTGGCAAAACTTCTCTTCAAAAATGTTACCTCTTGGGATTGATGCCTGGTGGCTGGACGCTACGGAACCTGAAAATGATGATCTGCAAAACAGAATGATTTTCAACTCCACTTTACCAGGCGAGCTTTACAGGAACGTGTACCCGATGTATGTGAATAAAACTGTTTATGAAGGGCTACGGCGAGACGATCCTGAAAAAAGGCGTGCGTTTATACTTACTCGCAGTGCATTTTCCGGTTCTCAGAGATATGGTATAGCCACATGGTCGGGAGATGTGGGTCACGATTGGGAAACATTACGCCGACAGATTACTGCAGGTTTGGGGTATATGAGCACTGGATTACCTTGGTGGACTTATGATGCAGGTGGTTTTTTCCGTCCGGGTAATCAGTACACTAACACAGATTATCATGAACTATTTATCCGTTGGTTCCAGACTGCAGCATTCTTTCCATTGTTAAGGGTGCACGGATATATGAGTAATACCGAACCCTGGAGGTATGGAGAACAGGTAGAAAAAATAGTGTCAAACACACTTGAAATGCGATATCAGTTGTTTCCATATATTTATTCAGAAGCATCACGTGTAAGTTTTAATGGATCTACACTTATGCGCCCACTGGTTATGGATTTTGCTCATGACAAAAATGCATTGGAACAAAAACATCAGTTTATGTTTGGACCGTCTATACTGGTAATTCCGGTTACTGAACCGGGAGTTGAAAAATGGTCGTTATATCTCCCTGAGCATGAAAAGGGATGGATAAATTTTTGGAGTAAAGAAAAAATGGCAGGTGGAAAATACATTGAAGTGCCTGTTGATCTTTCATCTATTCCTATCTTTGTTAAAGCAGGATCGATTATTCCCATTGGTCCTGCTAAACAGTTCTCTTCACAAAAAACTAATGATCCCATTGAAATTCATATCTATCCCGGTGACAATGCAAGTTTTACTATCTATGAAGATGAAGGTACTAATTACAATTACGAACATGGAAAATATACTACCATTAACCTGGATTGGAATGATGAAGAAGCCACACTAACAATTGGAGAAAGAAATGGAGATGGTTTCCCGGGCATGGAGATAAACAGAACTTTTAAAGTTGTAAATATAATGTCTGAAGACAATGCCATTACCGTTAACTATGACGGAAATAAAACAATATGTGAACTGAATAATTAAAAAACAACAATGAGACAAACTATAATACTCTTACTGCTAATTTCTTTTCTATCATCATGCAAGGCGGGAAATGATCAGCTTGAATCTCCAAACGGGAAGATTATTGTTCATGTAAATGCTGAACAAGGGAATTCTTTTGGACAAACTTCATTAACAATTTCATATATTGATGCAGGAAAAAAGAGAGTTCTTTTTGAAAATTTGCTCACAGGTCTTAAAACTGACAAAAAGAATCTGACCGACAGTATGAGACTTATTTCTATCTCTGCTACCAAGGAAATTACGGAAGAGTATACAATGATCACGGGAAAAAAAAGTCTTTGCAGTAATAATGCAAATGAACAGACATTCAATTTCACAAATCAGGATAATGAATCAATTAATCTGATTATCAGAGCGTACAATGATGGTATTACATTCCGTTATCAGTTTGATGGTATTAGTGATGATGAGCAAATAATTGAAGAGTCGACCACCTACCCTATTGCTGAAGGTGTAAAACGATGGAGCCAACCTTATTACATAGACTATGAAGGTTTCTACACACTTACAACCAGTGGTATATCAAAAAATTCACACTGGTCATATCCCCTGTTACTTGAACCGACTGATTCAGTCTTTGCATTGATTACTGAAGCCAATATCCAAAGAAATCAGTGTGGATCACAGTTGAAAAACGATCTTGACCCGACTGCTTATAGAGTGCATTTAGCTGATGAAAAACTACCTGTTTCAGGAACATGGTTATCTCCATGGAGAGTTGTAATTATTGGTTCTCTTGGAGACATTGTAGAATCGACATTGATTACCGATGTGTCTGAACCATCTGTTCTTGGAGATACAGAGTGGATTAATCCAGGACCTTCAGCATGGATATACTGGGCATATAATAATGGTTCTAACGATTATCAAATAGTAAAGGAGTATATTGATCTTGCAGCTGAAATGAATTGGCCTTATAACCTGATCGATTGGAAATGGAATGAAATGGGTAACGGAGGCTCTGTTGATGATGCAGTAGATTATGCCAACGAGAAGGGTATCAAAACGTTATTATGGTACAACTCATCCACCAGCTGGAACGGAGAAGGTGCACCCGGTCCTTTATTTGTATTAAATGAAAAAAATAGCAGAGTAAATGAATATAGGAAGCTTAAAGAGATGGGTGTATCAGGTATCAAGGTTGATTTCTTTAATGGTGATGGACATAAAGAAATGAATTATTATATTGACCTGCTGGAAGATGCAATTGACCATGAATTACTTATTAATTTTCATGGAGCTACTCTTCCACGAGGATGGCAAAGAACTTACCCAAATTTAATGACAGTAGAAGCAGTTTATGGAGCAGAATGGTATAACAACAGACCAATTCTGACAGACAGAGCTGCAAGACACAATGCTACGCTGCCCTTCACCAGAAATGTGGTTGGTCCTATGGATTATACCCCTGGTACTTTCAGTGACTCACAACATCCTCACATAACTTCTCACGGACATGAACTGGCGCTGACAGTAGTATTTGAGTCTGCTTTGCAACATTTGCCTGATCGTCCTGAATCTTATAGATCACTTCCTGAGCCTGTCAGAAATTTTCTATCCACTTTGCCCGTATCATGGGATGAAACTAAGCTACTTAACGGCTATCCGGGAGAATCAGTTGTACTTGCACGTCGTAAAGGAGATAACTGGTTTATTGGTGGTCTCAACGGCACTGATGAATCGAGGACACTATCTTTTGATATTGCAGAACTTACAGGAGCAAAACATACAATTACACTCTTTAAAGACGGCCCGGAACAAAGAAGTTTCACAATTGAAGAAGATTCTGATTTATCGGAATATTCTGATCGCATTAATATAGAATGTTTACCTCGTGGAGGATTTGCGGCTATAATTAAATAAAATATAATTTATTGCAGACATGTTTAGAATTGACATTTTTTTTAAAATAGTTTTAAGTGCACTTGTTGCTTTTCATTTTAGTCTGAACGTCCAATCATCAGATAGGACAACTAATAATCAGCCTCTTTACCTTAACACCTCTTACTCTTTTGAAGAAAGAGCCGCTGATCTTGTTTCACGTCTTACACCGGAAGAAAAAGAAACATTGCTTGGTAATACAATGTCACCCATTCCAAGACTAGGTATTAATAAGTATGATGTATGGGGTGAAGCACTACATGGTATAGTAGGGAGAAATGATAACGCAGGTATGACTGCTACCTCTTTCCCTAACAGCATTGCTGTAGGAAGTACTTGGGATCCTGAACTTATTCGTAAAGAAGCCGCAGTGATAGCTGATGAAGCAAGAGGCTTCAACAACGAGCGGATCTTTACTTTAACCTATTGGTCACCTGTTATCGAACCTGCAAGAGACCCCCGATGGGGACGTACAGCAGAGAGTTACAGTGAGGACCCCTTCCTAGTATCAGAGTTAGCAAGTGGTTTTGTGAAAGGAATGATGGGTGATGATCCAAGATATTTGAAATCAGTCCCTACCGGTAAACATTACATTGCAAACAATACTGAATATAACCGCCATAATGGCAACTCAGAGCTGGATTTAAGGGATATGCGTGAATACTATCTCAGTCCTTACAAATCCCTGATAGAAAAAGACAACCTGCCTTCTATTATGACTGCATATAATGCTGTTAATGGAGTGCCTGTCTCTGCAAGCATCTTTTTGGTGGACTCAGTTGCCAGAAAAACTTATGGTATGAAAGGATATGTAACGGGGGACTGCGGGGCAATATCTGACATATTCCAGGGTCATCACTATCTTAAAGATGGAGTTGAGGCAACAGCTGCCGGGCTGAAAGCAGGTGTGGACACCGATTGTGGTGGAGAATATCAGAGTAATGCCCTTGAAGCATTGCAACGTGGGCTGATAACCATGGCTGATATTGACAGAGCATTGATAAACATGATGACAATACGTATGCGATTGGGTGAATTTGATCCTCCAGCAGTTGTACCCTATTCAAGGCTAAGACCTGAAATTATAAATGATCCCACACATAATGATCTGGCATTGGAAATGGCAACAAAAAGTCCGGTATTGCTGAAAAATGAAACTGTAAAAGGCTCCTCAATTAAAGCGCTCCCATTAAATACAGAAAAAAAAGCTACAATTGCCGTTCTTGGACCTCAGGCGAACAGAGTGGAGTTGGGAGACTATTCAGGTCCTGTGGAACAGCACTTAAGCATATCTCATCTTCAGGGATTAAAAGATTACATCGACCAACATAATCTACCTATTGAAATATTTAACGCAGAAGGGGGAAATACCAGTCGCAAGACTGATTTTTTTGTTTTGCAGAATTTTACAACAAAAAACAATAATGGTGAGAGTAAAGAATATAAAGCCACTGATTTTGATGCTGCTGCACCAGGAATTTTAAAAACACAAAGATTCGGCAACCTGTCACTTCAGGGAATTAAAGATGGTGACTGGACTGCGTATAACAACATCGAAATCACTGATCTTGATTCTCTGACCCTGCAACTTAATATTGAGCAAAGTGGTGGTATTCTTGAAGTCAGAGTTGGCTCTCCTACCGGAAATATGATTATGTCACAAACAATAGAAAGCGCCGAAAGAGGTGGAGTTCGTTCTTTTGGAAGAGGTTCGACCATTACTTCAAAAATCAACACATTGGGAATTAAAGGTTCACAAGACCTCTATTTCATATTCCGTGAACCACAGCGAGAATCGGTAGATCAGGAAACACTAAAAAAAGTAGCTTCAGCTGATGTGGCGATAGTTTTTGTAGGAACCGACCAGAATACAGGCAGAGAGGAGTCAGACAGGTTCTCCTTATCATTACCCGGTAATCAGATGCAACTAATACAATCTGTGGCTGCAGTTAATCCTAACACTATAGTTGTAATGCAGACAATGGGAATGGTTGAGGTTGAAGATATCAAACAGAATTCAAATATACCGGGAATAATTTATACAGGATACAACGGACAGGCACAAGGAACAGCAATGGCTAAAATATTGTTTGGTGAAGTTAATCCCGGCGGTAAAACTAGTGTCACCTGGTATCGTTCTGTAAAAGACCTTCCTGATTTTGGTGACTATAGATTGAGAGGAGATAAAAACCGAAACGGAAGAACTTATTGGTATTTTGATAAAGATGTATCTTATGAATTTGGATACGGTCTTTCATACACTACTTTTGAATATAGTGATATAACAATAAGCAAAAAGGAAATAACACCTTATGATCAGATCAGTATTAATGTAGATGTTAAAAACAGCGGAGATATAGATGGAGACGAGATTGTTCAGGTATATCTTAGAACTGAAAATGCTTTATCAAAAGGACGTCCTATAAAACAGTTGAAGGGATTCAAAAGAGTTACCATCCCTGCAGGGCAAACCCAAACAGTTTCTATTGATATCAATTGTTCCGACCTTTGGTTCTGGGATGAGAGAAACAACAAAATTTCCTTCGACCAAGGCATTTATACATTTGAAGTTGGAGCATCATCACTTGACATTAAAGGTACTGTTGAAGCTGTAATGGAAGGACAATTTAAAGAGACCCCGGAAACAGTTGTTGCAGAGTCAGACAAAATAATCCTTGTGCCTGGAGAAACAACACAAACCCGCTTATCAGTTACACTTTTGGACGACAGCTTCATTGATATAGAAAAAACTAATGTGGTTTATAAAAGCAACAACCCATCAGTAGTGAAGATTGACCAAAACGGCTTAATTACTGCATTACAGCCCGGCTTAGCATCAATTTTTGCATACGTTACTTACAATGGCGTCACAGTATCAGACAACTTTCCAATAAAGATTATACCTGATCTTACTCCGGCCTCTATAACAGTAAATGGCACTCCTATCAATGGTTTTGACCCTAAGGTAAAAGCATATAGCTTTCTGATTGAAGGTAAGACTGAAATTCCTGTAGTTCAAGCAGAATCCGTAAGCAATACCATCAACATAGAAATCGAAGAAGCAACAACTCTTCCTGGAACCGTCTTAGTAAGATTTATAGATTACAATACAAGGGAAGAAAATTCATATTATTTGAATTTCGACCGGATGTCTAAGAGCGATGAATTCAACGAATCACAATTAGGCTCACAATGGGAATGGATAAGAGAAAACAGTGAGAATCACACTTTATCTTCGAATCCGGGCACGTTAACCATAACCACAGAAAAAGGGGATGTTTCAGAGAATAGTAATAATGCACGTAATTTACTTGTACAGAGTGCAAATAACGACTGGACTATTGATACACGCCTGACTGCTTCCAGAGCACCCTCTCAACCTGAAAATGCCGGTTTAATTGCATGGCAGGATGACCATAATTTTGTTAAACTGATGCTTCGTGCAGTTACTAAGACTACACGACAAAGAGGACCTCAACCCGGAACTATTGATCTCTTAGTAGAAGAGAATGACATTGCAAGGTCGGTTGCAACTTTTGACCTGAAAGATATGATCACCGACGGTCAGTACCTTTATCTGCGTCTTTCAAAAAATGGAGCCCAATACACTGCAAGTTATTCACTTAATGGCAATGAATATATAACTTTAGGCCGCGCTGATGCTACTTTGAGAGATATCAAAGCAGGCATTATTGCATGCGATGGCATAATAACACAAAGCATGACCAGCACTTTCTGGTTTGACTCTGACACAACAAAACCTGATACTCCTTTTGATGTATCTTTTGATTATTTTCATATCGAAAATAAAGGTATTGTATATTAATAAACTGATTATAAATATTTCACTAATTTAAAATACTGTTGAGAATGAAAAGAATGATTAATACATTTCTGATTTTAATGTTGATATGTACTTCACCATGTATATATGCTCAGAAAAAAGGGAATTCAAACATTCCTGTATTCACACAATTTACCTATCAGGGGGAAGACCCGGTTTATGATAATTATCCGTTACAACCGGACGAGTTCTACAACCCAATACTTCAAGGGTGCTATCCCGATCCATCTATTACCAGAAAAGGAGATGATTATTTCCTGGTATCTTCCTCGTTTGCAATGTTTCCCGGAGTACCAATTTTTCACTCCAACGACCTGGTAAACTGGAAGCAGATTGGACATGTGCTGGATAGAAAAACACAACTTAAGGTCTATGATTCTGGAATCAGTGCAGGAATTTATGCACCTGCAATAAAATATAATCAATATAACGACACGTTTTATATGATTACTACCCAATTTGCCGGTGATATCGGTAATATGGTAGTAAAAACCAAAGACCCGTTCAAAGGATGGAGTGAAGTATACAAGTTGAATTTTGGAGGTATCGATCCATCGCTGTTTTTTGACGACGACGGTAAAGCTTACGTGGTTCACAATGATGCACCCGACAGAGGTAAGGAGCTGTATGAAGGACACAGGGTGATTAAAATATGGGAGTATGACTTGGAAAAAGATCAGGTGAAACCAGGTACAGATCAGATTATTGTTGACGGAGGTGTTGATATTACCCGAAAACCTATATGGATAGAGGCTCCTCATATTTATAAAAGAGATGGCATTTACTATTTGATGTGTGCAGAGGGTGGTACCGGTGACTGGCACAGTGAAGTTATTTTCACCAGCGATAATCCTAAAGGCCCATACAAACCGGCTTCGAATAATCCTATTCTGTCACAGCGATATTTACATCCTGACAGAGAAAATAAGGTGGATTGGGCAGGACATGCTGATATTGTTGAAGGACCAGACTCTAAATATTATGGCGTATTTCTTGCTATTCGTCCAAATGAAAAAAACAGAGTAAACACAGGCCGTGAAACATTCATATTGCCGGTTGACTGGAGTGGTAAGTATCCAATTTTTGAAAATGGATTAATTCCCATAGAACCAAAAATGAAAATGCCAGAGGGTGTAGAAAATAAAAGCGGAAAAGAAGGCTTTTTTCCAAATGGAAATTTTTTATTTCAGGACAATTTCAAATCAGAAAAATTAGATTACAGATGGATAGGAGTAAGAGGTCCTCGTGAGGAGTTTATTAATATAGGTAAGACAGGTATAACAATTACCCCTTTTGCCGTTAACCTCAAAGAAGTAGCCCCTACCTCTACCCTGTTCCACCGCCAACAACATAGATATTTTTCAGCAACAACGACAATGAATTATGTGCCATCTTCAGATAAAGATTTGGCAGGAATGGTTTGTTATCAAAGTGAACGTTTTTATTATCTATTCGGTGTAACTAAAAAAGGAAATCAGGATTATCTGATTCTACAACGTACTGAAAGAGGATCATCAACAACAATTGCCAGTACCCCGATACAGACAAATAAGCCTTTAACTCTACAGATTAGAGCAAAAGGTGATGAGTACAATTTCAACTACTCGATAGACGGAGAAATCTTTCATACACTTGGCGGAGCCGTGTCGGGTGACATCCTTTCTACTGACGTTGCCGGAGGTTTCACAGGCAACTTAATTGGATTACATGCCACCACAAAGAATGACGCGGAAGTTGAGATTAAACCATGACGACATCTGCTATATTACAGGTTTTTACCCAATTTATGGAAAAAACAATTAAAGACTAAATGTTGAATATAATCTATATAAAAATGTTGAATATAAATTTTAAAAATAAAGGAAGATTTACTCTTCTCATCGTTATGTTTTTTGTTGTAAGTATAACAATAACAAAACCGATTAACGCACAAAACCCAATAATTCAAACCAAATACACAGCAGATCCTGCTCCCATGGTCTGGAATGACAGATTGTATGTTTACACAACTCATGATGAAGATGGTTCTACTTGGTTTACTATGAATAACTGGAATCTTTATTCTACTGATGATATGGTAAACTGGACAGATCATGGAAAAATTTTGTCATATTCTGATTTTGAATGGGCTAAAGGTGACGCATGGGCCGCACAGTGTATCGAAAGAGATGGCAAATTTTATATGTATGTACCAATGATATCACGTATTAATAATCGTGGAGCAATTGGAGTGGCGGTTGCCGATACTCCCATGGGTCCGTTTTACGATCCAATTGGGGAACCATTGGTACAGTCTGAGTGGGGTGATATTGATCCTACAGTTTTTATAGATGACGATGGACAGGCATACCTTTACTGGGGAAATCCCAACCTGTATTATGTGAAGCTTAATGATAATATGATTTCGTATGACGGGGAGATAGTAAAAGTACCTCTAACTGAAGAGTCTTTTGGGAAAAGAGATGATGATTCAGACAGGAATACGCTTTACGAAGAAGGTCCATGGCTTTATAAAAGGAATGATCTTTATTATCTTTTCTGGCCGGGAGGACCGATTCCCGAACATATTGGCTATTCTACGAGTGACAGCCCTATTGGTCCATGGAAATATGGTGGTGTTGTAATGCCTACTCAGGGTGGGGCGTTTACAAATCATCCAGGTGTAATTGATTTCAGAGGAAAAACGTACTTTTTCTATCATAACGGAGCCCTGCCCGGAGGAGGCGGTTTTAATAGATCGGTATGCGTGGAAGAGATGACATTCAACCAGGATGGCAGTGTACTTCAACTTAATATGACAGAAGGAATAAAGCAAGGATTAAGCACTTTAAACCCATATATAATGAATCAGGCAGAAACGATTGCATTCTCCGAAGGATTTAAAGCATCTCAAAATAAAGAAGTGGGTGTATTTGTGACTGCAAACAAAGATAACAGCTATATAAAAGTGCGAGATGTTGATTTCAAAGAAAAAGGCGCTACTCAATTCAGAGCACGCGTAAGCACTACCCACAACGATCCTGTAACTCTTGAAGTAAGACTGGGAAGTATTGATGGAGAAAAAATTGCATCAGTAAGAATACCTCGGACAGGAGGAAGCAACAGATGGGCTTTGGTGAATTCAGATGTTCCGGGAGTTACTGGCGTTCATGACATATATTTCGTAGTAAAAGGAAGACCTCAGAGTCATTTAATGTACTTCGATTACTGGATGTTTTCAGAATAAACCATCAATTAAATTGATTACAAAAAATAATATTCAAACAAAAAATAATTATAATGAAAAAAGTCTTTTTATCTATTCTCTTATTTATCATAACACAAATTGTTTTCTCTCAAATATCATCTGTTTCTAGCCCTGACGGAATGCTGAAACTTGATATATTTCTTGAAGAAGGACATCCATATTATTCCGTTATTTATGATGGAAAGACCATACTCGAAAAATCACCTCTTGGTATTATTACAAACGAAGGAGACTTCAGTAAAGATTTAATATATAAAAAACATAATACCGAAAGGATTGATAAGAAATACACTCAAGATAGAATAAAGAAATCAGACATTCATTATATTGCCAACAGGCTGGATGTAGCTTTTGAAGATGTTAAGCAGAGAGAAATAAAAATTGTATTTCAGGTGAGTGATAACGATATAGCTTTCAGGTATGAACTCCCTCACTGGGGGGAAAGAAGAGCTGTTGTTGTTGAGAAAGAAGCAACCGGATTTAAGTTTCCTGAATACACTACTACTTTCCTTTCTCCGATGATGGGAGCCATGGGTGCATTTGCAAGAACATCTCCCAGCTACGAAAGCGGCTATACCAATGATGAGCCTGTGGGCAGGGGTACACATGGCAAACTTGGATATGTTTTCCCGGGCCTCTTCCGAATTGGTGATGATGGATGGGTACTATTGTCAGAAACAGGAGTAAATAGTCAGTATTGTGCGTCTCATCTGAGTGATGGAACAAAAGATGGTCTATATTTGGTTGAATTTCCACATTTAGATCAGAACAACGGTTTCGGTAGCAATGGGGCACAACTCTCCCTTCCCGGTGTTACTCCATGGCGTACCATAACGGTCGGTAGTACCCTGAAACCCATAGTGGAGACAACAATCCCGTTTGATGTTGTGGAACCTTTATATGAACCTTCACAAGATTATAAATTAGGACGCGGAACTTGGAGCTGGATTGTTTGGCAAGACCAAAGTATGAACTGGGATGATCAGGTAAAGTATATCGACTTTGCTTCAGAAATGGGTTATGAATATATTCTAATTGATGCTTTGTGGGATACAAATATCGGGTACGAAAAGATGGAAGAGTTGATAGAATATGCTGGTTCAAAGGGAGTAGATGTTTTCCTTTGGTATAATTCAAACGGAGGATTCAATGATGCTCCACAAGGTCCGAGAAACAAATTGAATACCTCCATATCAAGAAAAAAAGAGATGAAATGGCTGCAGAAAGTTGGTGTAAAAGGTTTGAAAGTGGATTTTTTCGGTGGAGATAAACAGGAAACTATGCGTTTTTATGAGGATATTCTCTCAGATGCCAACGATCATGAATTGATGATTATTTTCCACGGATGTACACTTCCACGCGGATGGGAACGTATGTATCCTAACTTCATGGGTAGCGAAGCTGTACTTGCATCCGAGATGCTTATCTTCTCACAGGATGTGCGTGAAAAAGAGGCATTCTATGCTACCTTACATCCCTTCATTCGCAATAGTGTTGCAAGTATGGAATTTGGCGGAGTGTTTTTTAATAAATACTTAAACCGAGGAAACAGTAGAGGTCAGAAACGACTTACCACGGATGTATTTCAGATTGCTACCGGCATTCTTTTTCAGAATCCGGTTCAGATGTTTGCTCTCACACCTAACAATCTTACAGATACGCCAGAGATACTTATCAACTTTATGAAAGAAATTCCAACAACTTGGGATGAAACTATATACATCGAAGGTTACCCCGGAAAATATACTGTTATAGCACGCCGTCACGGGGAACAATGGTACATTGCCGGAGTGAGTGCAGAGGAAAAACCGATTGATTTAAAACTGAGTCTGCCAATGTTGAAAGGGAAAAAGGTCAGCATTTATAACGACAATGTAAATAAAGAACCTATATTATCTGACGTACAAATCAACAATAATGGTATGTTGTCAATTACTATTCAACCAAAAGGAGGTTTTGTTGTAAAGTATTAGCAAGAGACCACTCTCTTAATTTAATATACAGTTTACAAGAATGAAAAATAAATATATCTGGTTGTATATAATTCTTTTTATCTGTATCGGTGAATTGCAGGCACAGGATAAATTATACAAAAACCATTTTTCGGTATCTGACGTAAAATTACTTGAGGGACCTCTCAAAGATGCTAATGATCTGAATATCAAGATACTTTTACAGTATGATGTTGATCGGCTTTTAGCTCCATATCGACTTGTTGCAGGCTTACCTGCAAAAGCCATCAGCTATCCCAATTGGGAGGGATTAGACGGTCATGTAGCTGGTCATTACCTTACTGCCATGGCAATTAATTACGCTTCCACAGGCAATATTAGTTGTAAAGAACGAATGGAGTACATGATATCAGAACTCGAAGAGTGTCTTAAGGCAAATGCTATTAATAATTCAGATTGGGGTATAGGATATATTGGGGGGTTCCCAAATAGTGCTCGACTATGGTCTGATTTTAAAAAAGGTAATCTGGGAATATACCATTCATCCTGGGCACCTTTTTATAACCTACATAAAATGTATGCAGGTTTAAGAGATGCCTGGCTTTATTGCGATAATGAAAAAGCTAAATGGCTTTTCATGCAATTTTGCGATTGGGGTATCGACATTACTTCTGACTTTACAGACGATCAAATGCAAAATATGCTTAATATGGAACATGGTGGTATGAATGAAATCTTTGCAGATGCATTTCAGATTACAGGTGACAAAAAATATCTGATAGCAGCAAAAAGATATTCGCACAAAATGTTTCTTGAGCCATTGTCAAAGGGAAATGATATTCTTGACAACAAGCATGCTAATACTCAGATACCTAAATTTATTGGATTCACAAGAATCGCTGAACTGAGTGGTGATGAAGAGTACCTAAATGCCGCGCGCTTCTCATGGGAGACTATAGTAAACAATCGCACTTTGGCTTTTGGTGGGAATAGTCGCCGAGAACACTTCCCAAGTGTAGAATCATGCACAGATTACATTAATGATGTAGATGGACCTGAAACTTGCAACTCATACAACATGCTGAAACTAACCGAAGATTTGTTTCGTATAAACCCATCAGCTCATTATGCCGATTACTACGAACGTACCCTGTTCAACCACATTCGTTCAACTCAACATCCTGAACATGGCGGCTATGTATATTTCACCACTGCTCGTCCTCGTCATTACAGGATATATTCTACTCCTAACAATGCCATGTGGTGTTGTGTGGGCACAGGCATGGAAAACCATAGTAAGTATAATCAGTTTATCTACACCCACACAGGAGATTCTCTTTTTGTAAATCTCTTTATAGCTTCCGAGCTTAATTGGAAAGAAAAAGATATTGCCTTAAGACAGGAGACAGGATTTCCTTATGAAGAAAGTACCAAATTTATTATCACTAAGGGTTCATCAGACTTTAAATTAATGATCAGATATCCCGAATGGGTAAAAGAGGAAGCATTAAGAATCAGCATAAATGATAAAACAATTGAATATTCTGCTCATCCTTCATCTTATATTTGTATTGACAGGAATTGGGAAAAAGGAGATGTGGTAAAGATTGATTTACCAATGCATAATAGTGTAATCCAACTTCCTAATGTTGAAAATTACATAGCTTTTATGCGCGGTCCGATTTTGCTTGGTGCTAAAACCGGTACCGAGGATTTACATGGATTACTTGCCGGTGATGGTCGATGGGATCAATATCCAGGGGGAAAAATGCTGCCTATTGACCAGGCTCCTATATTAATTGAAGATGATATAAAAAATATTGCTGATAAATTGATTCCGGTAAAAGACAACCCAATGAAATTTAAGCTGGAAGTCAAAATGGTAAATCCTGTTGATGTAACATTGGAACCATTTGCAAATATTCATGATTCAAGGTATATGATATACTGGCTGGCACTTACAAGCAATGGTTATAACTCTTACAAGGACTCCCTTACAAAAAGGGAAAACGAAAAGATTGCAATAGAAAAACGAACTATAGATTTTATTGCCACAGGTGAACAACAACCTGAGACCGACCATGATATGAAAATGGAGCACTCAGAGTCAGGAAATAGCAATAACGAGTTTTATCGGGAGGCAAGCAGAGGTGGTTTTTTCAGTTATGATATGAATACTAATTCTGAAACAAACCTTAGTTTACTAGTTCGTTATTGGGGAGTTGAATGGGGAGGTCGCAAATTTGAAATTTATATTGATAATGAATTGTTATTGACAGAAGACAACACAGGACGGTGGAATCAATCAAAGTTTTACGATATAAATTATGAAATTCCGAACTCAATGGTAAAAAACAAAGATAAAATAAGAGTTAAGTTCCAGGCTCTTCCAGGAAATACTGCGGGACCGATTTATTTTGTTCGTTTGTTAAAGAAGTAGCCTATAAAACATAAAGTTCAATCGTTTTTGCAAATGTTGCCAAATGGACTAAATGATCCTTAAGTAACAAAACATGTTAGCTAATGAGGTTAATTGAATGGAGATTAGGAATGGATAATGAAACCCATAGCTATACAATTCAACTGAAGAGTCAAAAGAATTATTTAAAATCTTATAAAAAAATGTTCAAAGAAAGAATTCATAATGTATCAACCCTTTTATTATTATTCGTAATAAGTGTTTTGGGTATTAGCGCAAAAAGTGCTATCCCGCCTCAACGACCAATCATACAAACCAAATACACTGCTGATCCGGCACCCATGGTTTATAAAGACACCGTGTTTTTATACACTTCACACGATGAAGATGATGCAATGGGATTTAAAATGCAAGACTGGCTGCTGTATTCATCCACAGACATGGTAAACTGGACGGAGCATGGAGTGGTTGCATCATTGAAAAACTTCGATTGGGTGCCCTATGATAATGGTGCCTGGGCAGTACAATGTATAGAAAGAAACGGGAAATTTTACCTTTATTGCTCGATGCCTAACGGAATTGGAATTGGAGTGTTGGTATCTGACAGTCCCTATGGTCCATTCAAGGATCCAATAGGTAAGCCTTTGATCAAAAACAGCAACCATGATATCGATCCAACCGTATTTATAGATGATGACGGGCAAGCCTATATGTACTGGGGTAACCCAAAGCTGTATTGGGTAAAATTAAACGAGGATATGATTTCTTATTCCGGCGATATTCAGCAAGATCCTACAACACCATCAAATTATCAGGAAGGTCCGTGGGTATGGAAACGCAACGGCTTATACTATCTGGCTTATGCCTCCACTTGCTGTCCTGAAGGTATAGGCTATGCTATAAGTAGCTCTCCCACCGGGTCTTGGGAATATAAAGGAATGATTGTGGATGCATCCGAAAAAACACGAGGTAATCACCCCGGGATTATAGAATTCAAAGGAAAATCATATTGTTTTGGTCATTCTTACGATTTACTTAAACAAATCACAAGTAAATTTTATGAAAGGCGTTCTGTTGATATGGACGAAATAGTATATAGCTCGGATGGAAGCATACAAAATCGCCAATATTGGTCGATTGAAGGACCTTCTCAGGTTGGCAGACTAAAACCATTCCAACGGATTGAAGCAGAAACAATGGCATGGAGCGAAGGTTTGAAGACCCATTTTGAAACAGAATGGGAAGGAGATTTCGATTGGGCAAGAGGTAATAAAATAGCTGATCGTCTCTATGTAACATCAATAAATAACGGAGATTATTTAATGTTAAAAGGAGTGAATTTTGCTAATGGTACAAAATCTGTAGATGTATGTATCTCATCAATAAACGGAGGGAAAATAGAAATTCGCATTGATAAAATAGATGGTCCGATCATTTCTACTATTGATGTAGATTTTTCCGGAGAGGCAGGTATATGGAGGACAATAACCTCTCCAGTAGAAGAAATTAAAGGAGTACACGATTTGTATTTTATTTTTAAAGGAGAAAAGGATTTATTCAACTTCGACTGGTGGAGTTTTTCTGAAATCTAAATCTAATACAACAACTAATAATTTATAATAATGAAAAAAATAATTATTGTAGCTTTAACATTTTTGCTAATCTCAGTAAGTTCCTTTGCTGAACCTTTCGTAAGAACTGAACATGGGGTCAGTATTAAGGTAAATTCGATTAATGTAGAAATTCAATTCTACGGTTCTTCTATTGTTAGAGTGATTAAATCACCTCAAGGAAAAAACGTTGAAAAAGAGAGCTTGTCGGTTGTAAAGATACCAGAAAAAGTAAATTTCAACATTCTTCAATCAAAGGATGAACTCCTAATAAAAAACAAAAGTGTTGAAGTGGTTATAAGTTTGGAAAACGGAAAAGTGACTTTCAAAAATACAAAAGGCGACATATTTTTGGTTGAGAAAGAAAACGGATCTTCTTTTACTGATTTTGACGACGCAGGTGTAAAAACATATAGCGTTAGTCAATCTTATATACTTGAACAAGATGAAGCTATCTATGGTTTGGGTATTCTTCAAAACGGGAAAATGTCACAGCGAAACCAAGAAGTAAGGATGGTTCAGAATAACACCTGGGACTTTGTTACTTTTTTTCAGTCAGTAAAAGGATATGGTCTGTTCTGGGATAATTATTCTCCAACAACTTTTAAAGATAATGCCATGGAAACATCTTTCAGTTCTGAAGTTGGTGAATGTATAGATTACTATTTTATGTATGGTGGTAATTCCGATGGTGTAATTGCTGAAATGCGAGATCTTACAGGTCAGGTTCCAATGTTCCCTTTATGGACTTATGGATACTGGCAGAGCAAAGAACGTTATAAAAGTCAAAATGAGACGGTTGGCGTTGTAAAAAAATACCGCGAACTTGGTGTTCCGATTGATGGAATTATTCAGGACTGGCAATACTGGGGTAATAATTATTTGTGGAATTCAATGGAATTCCTTAACGAAGATTTCCCTAATCCTAAAGCAATGATAAACGATATTCATGAAATGAATGCGCACATAATTATTTCTATTTGGTCATCGTTTGGTCCTGCTACAAAACAGTACAGAGAATTAGAAAAAATAGGAGCATTGTATAATTTCAACACATGGCCTGAATCTGGTCTGACAGCCTGGCCTCCAAACATGGAATATCCATCAGGTGTAAGGGTTTATGATGCATTTAATCCGAAAGCAAGGGATATATATTGGAAACACCTTAATGAAGGTTTATTTAAACTCGGAATAGATGGTTGGTGGATGGATTCTACCGAACCGGATCATCTGAGTTTTAAACCAGAAGACATGAATAATCAAACAGCACTTGGTTCTTTCCGTAAGGTAAGAAACGCATATCCCTTAGTGACAGTTGGTGGTGTTTATGAAAATCAGCGGGCTGTTAATTCTGACAAAAGAGTGTTCATCCTAACCAGATCAGGATTCGCAGGACAACAAAGGTATGGAGCTAATGTATGGTCAGGAGACGTCTTTACATCATGGGAAAACTTCCGTAACCAAATACCTGCCGGACTTAACTTTTCTATGTGTGGTATTCCACATTGGAATAGTGATATTGGTGGCTTTTTTGCAGGAGAATACAATAAAACATGGAATGACGGGACAGCTTCAAAAAACCCAATGTTTCAGGAATTATATGTCCGATGGATGCAATTCGGTGCATTTAATCCAATGATGCGATCTCATGGTACCGACTTATCAAGGGAAATATATCATTTTGGGCAGAAGGGAGAACCAATTTACGATGCAATTGAGAGTACAATTCGTTTACGTTATTCCTTGTTACCCTATATCTATTCAACTTCCTGGGAGGTCACAGATAAGCAGTCGAGTTTCATGCGCGCTCTTGTAATGGACTTTTCTCATGACAAGAATGTTTGGGATATAAAGCACCAGTATATGTTTGGAAAATCGATTCTGGTTGCTCCTGTAATTGAGGCACAGTATACTCCCGAAAAAATTAAAGATGACAAAACAGGAGATGGATGGACAAGATCCGATGGCGATGGGGCCGAAAAGGAGCCTTCAGTAGATTTCACCCTTAAAAAGAATACAATGATTTATCTACCATCAGGTTCCGATTGGTATGATTTCTGGACTAACGAAATATTTAAAGGTGGAAACGAAATCTCGAAAGAGACAAGCATCGATATAATTCCTTTATACATTAAAGCGGGATCCATCCTTCCTATTGGACCTGAAGTACAATATGCTACTGAGAAAAACTGGGATAATCTTGAACTTAGGATATATGAAGGAGCAGATGGTACATTTACTCTATATGAGGATGAAAATGACAATTATAACTATGAAAAAGGAATTTATTCAACAATTACCTTTTCATGGAATGATACAAAAAGAACGCTTACTATAAACAACCGTGAAGGCTCATTCCCCGGAATGTTGACTGACAGAAAGTTTAATATCGTTCGTATTGGAAAGAATCAAACAAATTACAAGACAGTAAATTACGCAGGCAAGAAAATGGTGATTAAGTTTTAGTATCCATAACATCAACTTATATTATCATACAAATACACTAAAAGTCTAAACTTAAAATTTATAACCGATATGATTAAAACAAAGAAAAGAGCTATATGGTATCTCCTGATTACTTTTACCTTAACAGGGGTTAATCTTTCAGCTCAGGATTTAAAACTGAGATACGATCAGCCTGCAAAAGTTTGGGAAGAAGCTATTCCATTGGGTAATTCGCGTCTTGGTGCAATGATATACGGTATTCCGGATCGAGAAGAAATTCAGTTGAATGAAGAAACTATATGGGGAGGCGGACCTTACAGAAATGATAATCCCAAAGCATTGGATGCACTACCAGAGGTCAGGAAATTAATATTCGAGGAGAAAAATGGTGAAGCAGACAAACTGATTAACCAGACATTTTTTACACAAACGCACGGAATGCCCTTTCAGACAGCGGGTAGTGTTATTTTGGAATTTCCTGGTCATAAAAATTTTAAAAATTATACCCGCGAACTCGATCTCAACAGGGCAGTTGCAACTACCCGATATCAAGTTGATGGAGTTGAATATACACGAGAAGCATTCTCCTCATTTGCTGATGATGTTTTCATCATGCGTATTACAGCAAACAAAAAAGGTGCGTTGAATTTTGAGGCTGGATATTATAATCAGTCAGAACATACTGTATTCAAGAGAGAGAATGCGCTAATTTTAGAAGGCAAAGGCACTGAACACGAAGGTATTGAAGGAGCAATTCGCTATCAAACTCATACAAATATAAAAAACACAGATGGGAATGTTAAAGTTACTGATAATAAGATTTTCGTTAACAATGCTACTTCTGTTGTATTATATATTTCCATTGCTACAAATTTTACTGATTATAAAACAGTGGATACTGACCATGCGATGAAAGCAGAACAATTACTTTCTTCAGCTGTTAAAAAGAAATTTACTTCCGCAATGAAGGAACATATAAGGATTTATGGTGAGCAGTTTAAACGATTTTCTCTATCATTAGGATCTTTACCAGGAACGGAAAAACTTACTACAACACAGCGTATTTTAAACTTCCAAAATGACCAAGATCCGTCAATGGTTACACTGCTGTCACAATTTGGGCGCTACCTACTGATATCTTCTTCACAACCAGGAGGTCAACCTGCCAATCTGCAAGGTATTTGGTGTAACAGCATGCAACCTGCATGGGACAGTAAATATACAATCAACATCAATACCGAAATGAACTACTGGCCAGCTGAGGTTACAAACCTTCCGGAAACACATGAACCTCTCTTTAAGATGTTGAAAGAGCTGAGTGTGAGCGGACAGGAAACAGCAAGTAAGTTGTATGGTGCTGATGGATGGGTTGCACATCACAACACCGACCTGTGGCGTGTTACAAGTCCCATTGACTTTGCTGCTGCCGGAATGTGGCCAACAGGAGGTGCCTGGCTTTGCCAGCACTTATGGGAACACTATTTGTTTACGGGAGACAAAAAGTTTCTAAAGGAAATATATCCAGTACTTAAAGGATCTGCCGATTTTTTCATGTCCTCACTTATTGAGCATCCCAAATATGGATGGATGGTTGTTTCACCATCTGTTTCACCAGAACAAGGTCCTATTACGGCAGGATGTACAATGGACAATCAACTCGTGTTTGATATTCTTACACGCACTGCGGAAGCAAACCAAATTTTAAATGGTAATAAAGAATACCGTACAGATTTACTGACCATGGCTGCTAAGCTGCCACCTATGCAGATTGGCAAATATTCACAACTTCAGGAATGGCTGGAAGACGTGGATGATCCGAAAAATGAACATCGACATGTTTCTCACTTATACGGACTTTATCCAGGAAATCAGATTTCGCCCTACTCCACCCCTGAGCTTTTTGAAGCTGCGCGTAATTCTCTGAACTATCGAGGTGATATGGCAACCGGATGGTCTATAGGGTGGAAAGTAAATCTTTGGGCACGTCTGCTCGATGGTAATCACGCATACAAGATAATCAAAAATATGCTTACATTGGCAGGTCGCGATAATCGCGACGGAAGAACATACCCCAATTTGTTTACAGCTCACCCGCCTTTCCAGATCGACGGTAATTTCGGATTAACAGCAGGTGTAGCAGAAATGCTACTTCAAAGTCATGATGGTGCTGTTCATATTTTACCTGCCCTTCCGGATAATTGGAAAGAAGGATCGGTACACGGTATAATGGCGAGAGGTGGGTTTGAAATATCTATGGAATGGAAAGAAGGAAAAGTTGCCGAAGTTACAGTTCACTCACGCTTAGGCGGCAATTTGCGCCTACGTACCTATACCAGGCTTTTGGGTGAAAATATGGTAAAGGCAGAAGGTGAAAATCCTAACAATTTCTTCAAACCTTTTAAAACTGCTAGTCCGATAATATCAGATAAAGCTACATTAAAAGGAGTGTCATTGACAGAGGTTTTCGAATATGATATTCCAACACGAGCAGGTAAAACGTATAAATTTGTTGCAGCTAAGTGAAACAGTAATAAACATACTGCATTGAGTATTTTCGTAATGAAATTATATTTTCATATCTTTGTAGTACAATTATTTATATATTTATATTTATTAACTTTTGAAATTATTCCGCTTATAACGGATATCTAATATGAACAAAGAACAGAGTGTACTATACCCGTATGTATCGGTGGATTGTGTAGTGTTTGGTTTTGATGGCGAGAAACTTAAGATATTGCTTATTGAGCGGAATATAAATAACTCAAGTGACAAGTTGAGTGATAAAAAACTCCCTGGCAGTATAATTTATGAAGACGAGGATCTGGATTCTGCTGCAACTCGAATACTAAATGAACTTACTGGATTAAAAAACATATATCTCAGTCAGTTTCATAGCTTTGGGCATCCAGAAAGAGCAAATAATCCAAGAGACAAACAATGGCTTGAGAGAACAACAAAGTTGAAAATAGGCAGGCTGATAACTGTGGGTTACGTAGCTTTAATTAAAATTAACCGAAAAATAATTTTTGAATCAGAAAACACTACTGCAAGATGGTATGATATTGCATCACTACCATCAATTCAGCTAGCTTTTGACCATAACCAGATTGCAATGGAAGCACTGAAATACATTCGAAATAAAGTTCAATACGAGACCTACACTCTGTTTGAATTACTACCTCATAAATTCACAATGACACAATTGCGCAACTTGTATGACATTATTTTGGAAACTAAATCAGATGTACGTAATTTCCAGAAGAAGATGCTGCAGATTGAGGGACTTGAACAATTGGATGAAGTTCAGAAAGATGTACCTTACCGTGCTCCACGACTTTACCGATATTATAAAAAAAGGTCAAAATCAACTCCTAAGAAATAGGTAAAGCAAATTCATTTGATTTTAGTACAAACTATTTATTACACTATAGCAGAACTGATAAATTCAACTTTATTTGAATAAAACACAAATATATTAATAGTTAAATTGATATGTATATTTAACTATTAATATAAATTATGTGTCATAAAAGGGAATGACATATCTAACATATTGTATTTCATACAATTTACACAATAGCGTAAGGTTTACAATATATATATCTTTGATTTTTTATGTTTTATAACATGCAATATTAATTGTAACAATATATCAACTGTTATATCTTTGTATTTACTAACATTTTGTATTTTTATATAAATATTATCTTAGATTACTTTTATTAACAAGGCATTTTCAAGTTGTCCTTATAATATTTTATTATACAACTATGAAGCTTTTATTTACCGTAATTTCTCTTATTTTTTTCATTTCTTGTAAGAATGTAACTCCTATAACAGTAGGTGGCTTTGTAGACTTTGATTATTTCAACATAAGCGATAAAATTTATTGAAAGAGCATGAAAAATCTAAACCAATAAACAATGACCAGAAATTAATTACAATTATCTAACTATCTATTAATCTAAACAAATGAGAGAATGAAAAGAAAAACAATGAATTTATTTAAAGGAATATGTATAGTATTGCTAAGTACATTTTCCTTGCTGGTTTCTGCTCAAACAGGTACCGTAAGAGGAACTGTTGTTGATACAGATGGAGAACCGCTGATTGGTGTTACTGTGCAAGTACAGGGAACTACCACAGGAACTGTTACTGATATAGATGGAAATTTCACACTGTCCGATGTACCGGCTAATGCAACACTTGAAATTTCGTATGTTGGTATGCATAGCCAGACAGTAGCATTAGAAGGCAGAAGCACTATTCAGGTAACTATGGTGGAGGACACAGAACAATTGGATGAAATTGTTGTAGTTGGCTATGGAACTATGAGAAGAGAGGCTGTTACCGGCTCAGTTTCATCTATTCAGGCAGATGATATCAGACAGATTGCTACGGGAAATTTAACATCTGCCCTTCAAGGACGCTTGCCTGGTGTACAGATGCAGCAATCGAGCTCCAAGCCTGGTGCAGATATGCAGATTCGTATACGCGGAACAAGATCGTTGAATGCTGACAACAATCCTTTGATAGTTTTGGATGGAATTCCATTTGCTGGAACTATATCTGACATTAACCCAAATGACATCAGGAGTATTGACGTACTGAAAGATGCTTCATCTACAGCCATTTATGGATCAAGAGGAGCTAACGGTGTTATAATGATTACCACTTTTAAAGGAGTTGCAGGACAAAAAGCAACAGTTAGTTATAACGCTTTTTATGGTGCTAAAACACTATATAACCGTTACCCAATGATGACAGGTGACGAATTGTACCAGATGCGTCATGTTGCAGGAATATATATAGAAGATCTGGGCGGTGGCAACAGTCGCCCCACTATGGGTGCAGATGAAGCAGAGGGAGTAAATACCGACTGGCAGGATCTAATGTTTGATAACGGAATGGTAATGAGCCATGATGTTGGTGTTTCCGGAGGAACTGCAACCGGTAGTTATAATTTTGGAGCAGGCTACTACCAGGATACATCACTACTCCCCGGACAGGAATACCGTCGTATAAACCTAAGAGCCAATATTGATCAGGCAGTAGGAGATTATTTCCGTTTTGGTCTTACCACTAATAATAACTATAACACTAACGATGGACAGAATATTGGCATGTATAGCACTCTTGCTACCTCTCCACTAATAAATCCGTATAATGAAGATGGTTCACTTAAGCGTACAGTGAAATCAATAGATGATGAAACATGGACAATGACACGTGAAAGAATGGAAGGTTTGGGAGACAGCTATGCTGACAATCAACGTGGCTATGGCTCATACAACTCTCTTTATGCAGATGTTAAGATACCCGGAGTTGAAGGTCTGAGTTATCGGATTAATTTAGGGCTTAACCTCAGAGGAATGAACAGAGGAACATATCAGGGAACAGGTATATTTAGTAATGCCCGGGATGCAGCATCAACCGGTTCGCTTGAAAAATCACTGACATACCAGTGGGTAGCTGAAAATATTGTCACCTATGATAAATATTTCGACAAGCATCATATAAATTTCACCGGTTTATATTCTGAAGAGCAAACACACTATGATCGTTCATTAGTAAGTGCATTAAAAATTCCATCTGACCATTTTCAATACTGGAACCTTGGACAAGCAGCAAAAGCTGATGTAACAGTTAACCCCAATGATCAGCGCTTTGAAGAATCGGGTCTTAAATCCTGGATGGGACGTATAATGTATGATTACGACAATAAATATATGTTTTCTTTAGCAATGCGTTCAGACGGATCTTCTAGGCTTTCTCCCGGTTATAAGTGGCATACTTATCCTGCTGTTTCTGCAGGCTGGAATTTGCACAAAGAAGCGTTTATGGAAGATGTGGATTGGGTGAATAATTTAAAAGTCCGCTTAGGTTGGGGACAGACATCAAATCAGTCTGTAGACCCTTATGCTACTTTGGGACTATTATCAGTTCGTCCATATAATTTCGGAACTGCAACAACTATTGGAGCTTATGTTTCGAGTGTACCTAATGCTGGTCTGGGATGGGAATATTCAAGAACATCCAACGTGGGAATTGATTTTACTATCTTGAATCAAAGGCTGACCGGATCAATTGACTATTATCAAGTTGATACTAACGACCTTCTTATGCGTGTTAATCTTCCCTCCACATCAGGAGTAGCAAGTTATTGGGCAAATATTGGAAAATCTCAGAACAGGGGTATTGAAGTTGCTCTTAATGGAGTCATTATTGATAATCGTGATGGATGGAATTGGGAAGCAGGATTAAACTTCTACTCTAATAAGAATAAAATTGTAGAGTTGGCGTCAGGTCAAGACAGAGATGAGGGAAATGCATGGTTCGTGGGATACCCCATAAATTCAATTTTTGATTATGAGAAGATTGGTTTATGGCAGGAAGGTGATCCTCATCTTGATAAATTAGAGCCGGGAGGCAACGTGGGTATGATTAAGGTTAAATACACGGGCGACTACGAGAATGGTGTACCGGTCAGACAGATTGGTGCTGCAGACAGACAGGTTATAAGCGCAGATCCTGATTGGCTGGGAGGATTTAACACCCGTATTGCTTACAATAATTGGGACCTCAATGTTATCGGTACTTATCAGCACGGAGGAATTCTTGTAAGTACACTACATGCTTCAAACGGTTATTTGAATTTGCTTTCAGGACGCAGAGGCAATGTAAAAGTTGATTACTGGACCCCGGAAAATACTGATGCTAAGTATCCAAAGCCCGGTGGCATAAAGAGTGGCGATAACCCAAAATATGGAAGTACTTTAGGCTACTTTGATGCATCATATCTTAAAGTAGGACAGATAATGTTGGGTTACAACTTCGACAGGAAAACAGAATGGATAAACAGAGCAGGAATTAATAGCTTGCGATTATATTTCAGTGTTCAAAATGCATTTGTTCTCTTTTCACCGTTTAACAAAGAATCAGGCATGGACCCTGTAACCAACTCTTATGGTGATGAAAATGTTGCAGTAGTAGGCGGAGGTTATAATGCAAACACTATGCTGATAGTGGGAGCTAATAGTCCACAAACCAGAAACTTTGTTTTCGGTTTAAATCTTACTTTCTAAATAATTTCAATATTTACTAACTTTGATATATACTGAAATGCAAAAAATAAAAATAAAAATAACAGTAGCAACAATCGTGTTAATTTCATATTTAACCGGTTGTTCAAACGATATCCTTGATGAGAAGCCTAGAAGTATTTATGAACCCGGCTTTTTTAAAACTGAGCAAGGCATACAATATGGTTTGACCTCTTTATATTCACATACCCGCTATTTTTTGGGACAATACTATTATGCAGCACAGCAGAATGGTACTGATGAATATACCTACGCACAAAGTGCCGATAATAACTTTAAAGACACTGATATGTCGGGTGTTGGTTCTTTAAATCCAAGCAGCAGTCGCTCGGATGTACTTTGGGGCGCTGTTTACAGCAATATTAACACAGCAAGTGGAATAATTGAAAATGCTGCAGAAGTTGGATTGTCTGAAGCATTGATTTCTGAAGCTCGTTTTTGGAGAGCTTTTGATTATTTCATGCTTGTTAAAACATTTGGTGGAGTACCACTGGACTTGGGTTCGGGTGAACTAAAATTCAACACCACACCATCAAGAGTCTCAACACGTAACACGGTTCCTGAAGTTTACACAAAGGCTGTTTTCCCAGATTTGAAAATAGCAATTGCTGAACTTCCTGAGACCGGTCGTGTAACAGGTGGCGTAACAAAAACAGCTGCCAGACTATTTCTGTCAAAAGCTTATCTCACCTATGCATGGTGGCTTGAAAATCCAGGTAACATCCCTACATATCCCGAAACTCCACGAACTGATCCTGACGGGCATGATGCTGCATGGTATTATCAACAGGCATATAATATAGCATTAGAGGGAATAAACAACCCTGGTCCTTTTGGACTGTTAGAATATTACTATGATGTGCACCTCGGTAGTAATGATCGAAATAAAGAGATAGTTCTTTACTCTGATCATATTCAGGATGAGTATTATAACCAAGCCAGTCTTTCATATTCAGGAGGCGGTGCTTCCGATAACTATGCTGTGTGGTATGTAACATCCAACTATCCAAACGTTAGAAGTTCAGCTAACGGTACAGACTATAACGTTTCTTCTGTTCAGCGGGAGGCCATTCAATGGGGCGGTCGTCCATGGACACGTATGGCTCCTACTATTGAAGCATATACAGAGACTTTTGCTGACAAAACAAACGACAGCCGTTTTGATGGCACCTTCGCTACAGTTTTTTATGGAAACTGGGGCAAAGCAGGGATTGAAAATGAATTCCTTTATAATGCAAACGGATTGACTGTAAGAAATGGTGAACCTGTATTGACATTTTTGGAAGAAGAGCCGGTACCTGCAGTTACTTATGAAGTAGGTGCCGGAAAAAGCAATGTAGGTGCAGGAACATTACCAGGCAGGGCAGACTGGGTTATTCCTCCAAGTGGTATTAGCCGCATTTATTACCCCGGACTTTGGAAAATGGGAACCTACAGAACTGATAATGGAACAGGATTAGGGCAACCTAATGGTGCAATTACCCGGCCTTGGAATATTGCAAAGTTTTCAGAGTTTTATTTAATTGCTGCAGAAGCTGCAGTTAAAGGTGCCACCGGCACTAAATCAGCTCGTGAACTTGTAAACGTATTGCGTGCGCGTGCAGGAAAATGGCGTTGGAAAAACAATGGTAACTATATAAAAGACGAGGACAACAGCGCAGCGATGATTGCTGCTACACCAGCTGTAATCGATATAGATTATATTCTGGATGAGCGCAGTAGAGAGTATTTTGGTGAAGGTTATCGCTGGGATGATCTTGTACGTACACAAAAATGGGCTGAAGTGGCAGCATCCTATACCATTTGTGGAAGTGATGCAGGAGATCATAATCCTGTGGTTTATAACCGAAAAATTCAACCTTTCCATTATCTGCGACCTATTCCACAAGGTCAAATAGACGGATTAACAATGAGTGATGAAGAAAAGAAAGCTTATCAGAATCCTGGATATTGATTAGTATATATTTATAAATAGCCGGAGAGTTTATGCTCCGGCTATTTTTATTATATAGTATACAAAATAGTAAGTGTCACAAACGATCAATACTGTACAATATACACATACCGATAATAGTATTTTTTACAATATCTATTGGCCTGACATGACATGTTTTGTAACATGGTTTATTTTTTTTATTTTGAATTCAATATTAGTATTTTTGCATTAAATAAAGTTTCGCATAAGGAATATAATCATAAAACAACCATCATTTTTTTTGAATATGACAAATAGATCCATGCAGATTAATTGGTTACGTATTAATTACATTGTAATTATAATTGGAGTAATGATTTTTTTTCATGCTCAGAAAGATATAATTCAGAATTATCTGCACGTGAATATTTTTTAATAAATGAAGGATAGTCATTTTTCAATTACTAACAACCGCAAGATAAAATCATAATAGTATGAAAAAAATGTATTTCATCGGTTCTATTTTGATAATATTGATATTCTGTATCAATATTTCCTCTGTGGTTGCACAAAACATTCCTTTAGTGTATGATTCAGAAAACAATAACATTGAAATTCATCCATTCAAGAATGTGGACTACGGACGATGGATAACCTGGGCTGAAAATGAATAACTTACAACATAAATATAAATAAAATAATTGCATGAAATCAAACTCACTTAAAGCCGGAGAATCAAGAGGTTTTTACAAACTATCATGGGTGCAGCGAATTGGATTTGGGTCAGGCGATTTGGCTCAGAACCTTATCTACCAGACGGTTTCGATGTACCTTCTAATCTTTTACACCAACGTTTTCGGACTACCCGCAGCCACTGCAGCGGTCATGTTTCTGATTGTAAGGCTAGTTGATGTTTTATGGGATCCTATTGTTGGAGCTTTAGTTGACAAACGAAATCCTAAGTTGGGTAAATATCGATCTTATCTTGTACTGGGAGGAATACCTCTTACAGGATTTGCAATTCTTTGCTTCTGGAATGGATTTTCAGGTTCATTGCTATATGCTTACATAACATACATTGGATTATCAATGAGTTACACTTTAGTAAATGTTCCATACGGTGCTTTGAATGCTTCTTTGACAAGAGACACCCACGAAATCACAACATTGACCTCTGTGCGTATGTTTATGGCAAATCTCGGAGGGTTAGCGGTTGCCTATGGTGTTCCAATTATCGTAAAAACACTCTCACCTGATGGCAAAATAAATTCTCCGGAATCAGCAAATGCATGGTTTATTACAATGACTATCTATGCTCTGATTGGTTTTGCTCTTCTTATTTTCTGCTTTACTCAGACAAAAGAGCGTGTAGTAATGGACGAAAAAGATACTGTCGACGTAAAGGTTTCTGATCTTTGGACAGAGTTTTTAAGAAACCGTCCATTACGAGTTCTTGCAATGTTTTTTATTGTTGCTTTTGCCATGATGGCTATTGGCAATTCTGCCGGATCCTATTATATGATATATAACGTTAAAGCCCCTAATATGCTACCCTATTTTATGGCCTTGGGTTCTATTCCTGCATTTATCTTTATGCCAATGGTTCCCGCCATTAAACGCAAAATAGGGAAAAAGCAGATGTTTTATGTTTTTCTAACTATTGCCATTATTGGTATGGCTATACTTTATATTGTCTCGGTTATACCCGCCCTCCAATCACAAATATGGCTTGTGATGGTAGCACAGTTTATTAAATCAACCGGAGTAATCGTTGCTACCGGTTATATGTGGGCATTGGTACCTGAAGTAATATCTTTTGGAGAATATACAACAGGCAGAAGAATTTCAGGAATAGTCAATGCTCTTACAGGTATTTTTTACAAAGCAGGTATGGCATTAGGAGGTGTAGTACCCGGACTAGTACTTTCATTCGTTGGATTCGACGAAAAGAACTCTATTGAACAAACTCCACTTGTTGAACAGGGTATTTTGTGGCTCGTAGTGGTTATTCCTGCACTACTGCTTTTACTTGGAATGTTTATCATTTCTAAATATGAACTTGAGGATGATGTCATTGACAAAATCAATTATGAGATAGAAGAGAGACAAATGAATAAATAATAACAAAGAATTACAAAATAATAAAAGGTGGATTTATTAAAATATTAAAATAAAAAAGAATTATGAAACAATCAAGATATTTAGTACCCGGAGATTATATGGCTGACCCCTCTGCACATGTTTTTAATGGCAAAGTTTATATTTATCCTTCACATGACTGGGAAAGTGGTATCCCTGAGAATGATAACGGCGACCATTTCAATATGAAGGACTATCACGTTTTTTCTATGGAAGATGTGGAAAACGGAGAAGTTACTGATCATGGTGTGGTTCTGCAAACAGAAGACATACCCTGGGCAGGACGTCAACTTTGGGATTGCGATGTTGCTTACAGAAACGGTAAGTACTATATGTATTTCCCGTTGAAAGATCAGAATGATATATTTCGTATAGGTGTTGCTATAAGTGATAAGCCGGAAGGTCCATTCATTCCGGAAGAAAATCCAATGAAGGGAAGTTACAGTATGGACCCCGCTATTTGGCATGATGAAGATGGAGAGTTTTACATGTATTTCGGCGGCTTATGGGGTGGTCAACTTCAGCGTTATCGTAACAATAAAGCTCTGGAATGTGCTAATTTACCCGAAGGAGATGAGCCTGCACTCTGTCCCAAAGTAGCAAAACTAAGGGGAGATATGCTTGAATTTGCAGAGGAACCACGTGATTTGGTAATATTGGATGAAAACGGAAAACCGCTTACCGCCGGAGATACGAAACGTCGTTTTTTTGAAGCTTCGTGGATGCATAAGTATAATGGAAAATACTATTTTAGCTATTCAACTGGTGATACTCATCTGATATGCTATGCAATCGGTGACAATCCCTATGGTCCTTTTACTTACCAAGGTGTAATACTTACTCCTGTGGAAGGATGGACTACACATCACTCAATAATAGAATACAAAGGAAAATGGTATCTGTTTCATCATGACAGCGTGCCTTCAGGAGGAAAGACATGGCTACGTAGTATGAAGGTTGTGGAACTGGAGTATAATCAGGACGGAACTATAAAAACTATAGAAGGTACAGCTACTAAATGATGAGAAAAATAATATATATAAGCCTGCTTTGCTTTTTTGCTGCACTTCAGCTTAATGCGGAGGATGGCAGCAGGCTTTGGCTTAGGTTTCAGCCGGGAGAGAAAGGTGAGTTGCCTTTCTATACCGGATTAAATGGTAACAGTTCCTCAATAGCCGTACAAGAGTTTCAGCAGGCATGGGAAGAATTGAGCGGTAAACCACTTTCAGCTACCTCTAATCTGAGCAACAATACTTTGCTTATTGGTACAGCAAAACACTCAGATATTCGTAGGCTAAATATATCCAAAGAGTTAGAAGAATTGGGACCTGAAGGTTATATTATTAGAACTGTTCTGCGTGGGAAGAACCATATTACTGTGGTAGCTTCTTCTGAAGAAAAAGGTTTGTTGTATGGCGTTTTTCATCTATTGCGGTTAATACAGACAAAACAATCATTAAATTCGCTTGACATCAGAGAGAAACCTCTTTATGATTTGCGTCTTCTCAATCATTGGGACAACCTTAATGGAACAATTGAAAGAGGTTACGCCGGTTACTCAATCTGGAAATGGGAAGAACTGCCTGAAACAGTATCTCCCAGATATAGTGAATACGCAAGAGCAAATGCCTCTATTGGTATTAACGGGACAGTACTTAATAATGTAAATGCCTCTCCTGACATTCTTAAAAGTGATTATCTGAAAAAAGTTAAGGTAATTGCGGACATAATGCGTCCTTATGGAATTAAAGTTTATTTATCAGTAAACTTTTCATCTCCTAAAATACTGGGAGGATTATCCGATTCTGATCCGCTAAATCCTGAAGTACAAAAATGGTGGCAAAATAAGATTGTAGAGTTATACGATCTGATTCCTGATTTCGGTGGTTTTTTGGTTAAGGCTAACTCAGAGGGACAACCTGGTCCACAGGACTACGGCCGCACTCACGCAGAGGGTGCCAATATGCTCGCAGATGCATTAAAACCATATAGTGGCATCGTGATGTGGAGAGCATTTGTTTATAATCCATCAGAAGAAGATCGAGCGAAACAGGCCTATAACGAATTTGTACCACTTGATGGAACGTTTCGTGATAATGTAATTGTACAGGTGAAAAACGGACCGGTGGATTTTCAACCACGTGAGCCATTTAGTCCTCTGTTTGGTGCAATGAAAAAAACAGCTATCATGCCAGAACTACAGATTACACAAGAGTACCTTGGTTTTTCAAATCATTTGGTTTACCTGGGAACTCAATGGAAAGAGTTCTTCCAAAGTGATACTTACAGTAAGGGTGAAGGTTCCACTGTGGCAAAAACAACTGATGGGTCTCTCTTTGATCATACAATAACTGCTATAGCCGGTGTTGCAAATATTGGAGAAGATACAAACTGGACGGGTCACCATTTTGCACAGGCCAATTGGTTTGCATTTGGACGTCTGGCTTGGAATCACACTCTTTCTTCTGAAGAGATTGCGGATGAATGGATTAAGATGACTTTTACGCAAAATGATGAGTTTTTAGTTCCTGTCAAAAAGATGATGCTTGACTCTTGGCAAACTGCTGTTGATTATATGATGCCTCTGGGTTTACACCACATATTTGCTTGGGGACATCATTACGGTCCCGAGCCATGGTGTGACATCCCTGGAGCAAGAGCTGACTGGCTTCCAAAATATTATCACAACGCAAGTATCGATGGTATAGGATTTGATCGCACAACAGGTGGTAGTAATGCAGTGTCACAATACTATTCACCCCTTGATGAAACCTTTAACAATATCGAAAGCTGTCCGGAGGATTTGCTGCTTTGGTTTCATCATATATCATGGGATCATACCATGAAAAACGGTAATAACCTGTGGGATGAAATGTGTTTCCGATACGATCGCGGTGTACAAAAAGTACGTGATTTTCAAAAGATTTGGGACAGAACAGAGGGCAATATTGATAGAGAACGTTTTGAACATGTTCAATCAAGACTGAAGATTCAGTCTCGTGATGCAGTTTGGTGGAAAGATGCCTGTTTGCTATATTTCCAGACCTACTCGAAAAAGCCGATCCCATACAATATTGAACGACCTGTACATGAACTTGAAGATTTAAAGAACATTAAATTAAATCTTAAGCATCATAATTAATCTCTTAACTATATAAATGAGGCTGATAAGAATTTTGTAATTAAGTGTTTTTTTAATTAGTTTTGTTATATTATTAAACGTTCAGGAATAGATTAAAACAAACAAATATCAAGGATAATAAAAAATTATAAATATGTATTTAATAGGTTACGACATAGGGAGTTCTTCTGTAAAAGCAGCTCTTGTTGAAGTTGAAACAGGCAAGATAACTGCCACTGATTATTTCCCTAAAGTAGAGATGCCAATGCATGCCGAAAAACCGGGTTGGGCTGAACAGGATCCTGAAATGTGGTGGTCAAACTTAAAACTTGCCAATGCTTCGGTGCTGGAAAAATCAGGTGTCGATCCACAAGATATAAAAGCTATAGGAATCTCGTGGCAGATGCACGGATTGGTAATGGTTGATAAAAATAAAAAGGTTATACGACCTTCAATAATTTGGTGTGATAGTCGTGCCATACCTTACGGTGAAGATGCATTTAATTCTATTGGAGAAAAAAAGGTATTATCCCATTTACTCAATTCACCCGGAAATTTCACTGCTGCTAAACTGGCTTGGGTAAAGAAGAATGAACCTGAATTATATGAACGAATAGATAAAATAATGTTGCCCGGCGATTATATTGCAATGAGGCTTACCGACGAAATATCTGTAACAGTGGAAGGACTTTCAGAAGGTATTTTCTGGGACTTTAAAGAAAACAGGGTTTCGGACGATGTACTAAAATACTTTGGTTTTGAAAAAGATATATTACCGGAAATCACACCGGTTTTCGGAATTCAAGGGAGAGTTAGTGAATTAGCAGCAAAGGAACTGGGTCTGAATCCAGGAACTCCTGTCAGTTATCGTGCAGGTGATCAACCTAATAATGCTGTTTCTCTAAATGTTTTTAACCCCGGAGAAATTGCCTCAACCGCAGGTACATCCGGTGTTGTATACGGGGTATTGGATGAAGTGAAATACGATCCTTTATCGAGAGTTAACATCTTTGCACATGTTAATCATAAGCACGATCAGACAAGACTTGGTGTTTTACTCTGTATAAACGGCACGGGAATATTAAACTCATGGATGAAAAAGAATATTGTACCATCTGAAATGAGTTATAACGACATGAATCAAATAGCATCACTATCACCTGTTGGTGCAAAAGGTATATCCGTGATACCATTCGGCAATGGAGCAGAACGTGTACTTGAAAACAGAAATGTAGATTGTTCCTTAAATGGAATAAACTTCAATATTCATAGCTTATCAGATTTGCTGCGAGCAGCTCAAGAAGGCATTGTTTTCTCATTTCAGTATGGTATGGAAATCATGAAAGAAATTGGAATGAATATTAATATTATAAAAGCCGGAAACACTAATATGTTCCTAAGCCCAATTTTTCGTGAAACATTAGCCAACATAAGTGGAGCTGTCATAGAGCTATATGACACTGATGGGGCTGCCGGTGCTGCAAAAGCCGCCGGAATCGGTGCTGGAATATATGCATCAAGTGAGGAAGCATTCTCGTCATTAAAGAAAATAATGACAATAGAACCCGACCTTAATAACAGTGAACAGTATTTGAATGCTTATCAAAAATGGAAAAGTTTTGTTTAGAGTGAACAAAAAAGAATTATGTATATAAACAACTTATTTTTAATTATATAAAAACAGAAACATTATGAAAGAGTATTTCCCAGGTATAGGAAAAATTAAATTCGAGGGTAAAGAGAGCACCAATCCATTAGCATTTCGCTATTACGATCCGGAAAAAATGGTTTACGGTCGTAAGATGAAAGATTGGTTTAAATTTGCTATGGCCTATTGGCATACCCTATGTGCAGAATCCAGCGATCCTTTTGGTGAAGAAACCAAAGACTTTGAATGGAACAATGGAAGTGAAGTAATTGAAAGAGCCAAAAAGAAAGTCGATGCCGGCTTTGAATTTATGCAAAAAATTGGCATCGAGTATTTCTGTTTTCACGATGTGGATCTAGTAGACTCCGGAGATTCGTTAGAAGAGTATGAAGCTAATCTAAAGACAATTGTTGCCTACATTAAAGGAAAAATGGCTGACACCGGAATTAAACTACTTTGGGGTACAGCTAATGTATTTGGACACAAGCGTTATATGAATGGTGCTGCCACAAATCCAAATTTTGATAGTGTTGCATTTGCAGGTACTCAAATAAAAAATGCTCTTGATGCTACTATCGAATTAGGAGGTGAGAATTATGTATTCTGGGGAGGCAGAGAAGGTTATATGACTCTTCTTAATACAGACATGAAACGTGAGAAAGAACATTTAGCCATGATGCTGGGCAAAGCTCGTGATTATGCAAGATCAAAAGGATTTAAAGGTACATTTTTTATTGAACCTAAACCCATGGAGCCTACTAAGCATCAGTATGACTATGATGCTGAAACGGTTATAGGATTTCTGCGTGCTCACAACCTAGATAAAGATTTCAAACTCAATGTAGAAGTGAATCATGCAACTCTTGCCGGACACACATTCGAACACGATTTGCAGTGTGCAGTTGACGCAGGAATGCTGGGTTCAATAGATGCCAACAGAGGTGATTATCAAAACGGATGGGATACAGACCAATTTCCTATTGATGTATATGAACTGACACAAGCAATGCTTGTTATTCTTGAAGGTGGAGGTTTGCAAGGTGGTGGAACTAATTTTGATGCCAAAACACGCAGAAACTCTACTGATATGGAAGATATCTTTATTGCACATATCTCAGGCATGGATGCATTTGCACGCTCTCTTGAAGCTGCTGCAGCTATTTTAGAGAAATCTCCTTACAAGAAAATGAGAAAAGAGAGATATGCATCTTTTGACAGCGGTAAAGGTAAAGAGTTTGAAGAAGGCAAACTTTCTTTAGAAGATCTTCGAGATTATGCACACTCTTTAAATAAAGAACCCGATCAAATTAGTGGAAAACAGGAATTATACGAAGCTATAATTAACATGTACATTTAATCAGACAACTGAAAGATCAACTCTCTTTAAACAGAGGGTTGATCTTCTTTTTTTTTCTACAAAGGGACCAACTACCTTATCAAACTTTTATTCAAACCTTAGCCTTATAAAAATCTTAATTGTAATGAAACAGGTTTACAATCATTCTCTGAAAAATATACTCATACTTATTGCAATTTTAACCGTAAATATTGCTCGTAGTGAAGTAAAACTTCCTCAGCTTCTGTCCGACAACATGATTCTGCAACGAGACACCAAAATTCATCTTTGGGGATATGCCGATCCTCAAGAAAAGATAACTATTCAGTTTAAAGGAGAAACAAAAAACACCACAGCAGATATTAACGGTAATTGGTCAGTATTTCTAAATCCTTCCTCTGCAGGTGGACCATATACAATAGTGATAAATGACAAAACTATCAGTAATGTGTTAATAGGTGACGTATGGCTATGTTCCGGACAATCTAATGTTGATCTCCCAATTTACAGAGTTGAGGATTTGTACAAAAACCTGACAGATACACTACACCGTAGCAAGGTTCGTTTAATTAAGATATCAAACGCTACAAATATCCTTAGCCGTGAGGAAGATGTAAAGAACACCTACTGGCGCGAGTTGGCACCGGATAATGTATCTGACTTTTCAGCAATTTCATACTTTTTGGCAAACGATCTTTATGAAAAAACAGGAATTCCACAAGGAGTAATAGCTTGCAGTTGGGGAGGAACACCTATACAATCATGGATTGGCGAGGAGTATATAAAAAAATACCCGCATTACTACAGCGAAATGCTAATGGTTCAAGATGATGAATACACGGCTCAGGTAAACCGTGCCTCTCAGACTGCCGGTCGAGCTTGGAGTAAAACATTATACAAACTCGATCCCGGAGTACACGAAAAATGGTATTCAGAATTTATCGATGAAAGTGAGTGGAGCAATGTTTATCAATTTGATAATAGAAAATGGACACAATCAGAAAAAGGACCATTCAGCGGATCCTACTGGTTCAGACAACATATAAAAATAGATAAAAAGTATGCAGGCAGCAAAGCAACACTCAGACTAGGATGTCTTGTTGATGCAGACTCTACTTATCTGAATGGTGTACTGATAGGCACAACCGGATATCAATATCCTCCAAGAAAATATCATATTCCTGAAGGACTCCTGAAAGAGGGAAATAATGTAATAACTGTCCGTTTAATCGCAGGAGCTAATGCAGAGTTTGTAAAAGAAAAACCTTATAAAATAGTATTTTCGGACAACAGTGAAATTCAACTCTCTGAAGAGTGGAAATTCAGACAAGGGGCTTACATGTCTCCTCAGAACATTCAGGGCATAAATATGCAAAACCGGCCAACTGCCTGTTATAATGCTATGTTATACCCGCTTCACCGCTTCCCGGTTTCAGGCGTTTTGTGGTATCAGGGAGAATCAAACACAGGAAGAGCAAAAGAATATGAATATCTACTGGGTGATCTGATGGATAATTGGAGAAGAATTTGGGATAATGAAACATTGCCATTTTTTATAGTACAACTGCCAGAATTTATGCCTCCAACCTACACACCGTCGGAAAGTGGATGGGTTACTCTTCGCGAGTCGCAGCGACGTGCGACAATAAATGACGAACATGCCGAGTTAATTGTAGGACTAGGATTGGGTGAATGGAATGACATTCATCCTCTTAGAAAAAAAGAACTTGCAGAACGAGTATCACTTGAAATTCGCAATAAGGTATATAATCAGGATGTGATAATAACACCCAGGCTTACAGGGGGAACTATAAATGGCAATAAGGTGGTTTTATCATTCTCAGGTGACATTTACGGTAATGAGGATGGAGAAGTATACGACTTTGAAATTTCTGATGACGGAAAGACTTACAAAAATGCCAGAGCTTTAGTGAAAAATAACTCAATATTTATTTTCAGTGATGAAATAAATCGACCGGTAAGTGTTCGCTATGCTTGGCGCAATACCCCGCCTGCTGCAAATCTAAAAAGCAAAAATAAACTACCGCTCCCGACTTTCCAGTGGGATAAACCATAATAGCACAAATCAAGATTATATCAAAATGTACAGTCAATAAATCATTTATTTAAGAAATAAAAAAATATTTTGCGGTAAGTTTGCAAATCAATTATATCTAATTTACACATTTAACCTCATCATGAATAGAGGAAATTTGAATTTTTTAGCCATTGATATTGGAGCAGGAAGTGGCAGAGCAATACTTGGGACAATTCAGAACGAAAAGATTGAATTGAAAGAGGTAAACCGTTTTTCTAATCCAATGATTGAAGTAAATGACTTACTTTATTGGGACATTCTGTATCTATATGACCAGATCATCAAGTCGATAATAAAAGTTAACAATACCGGCGTTGATATAGCATCTATCGGTATAGATACCTGGGGAGTAGATTATGTGTGTTTTGGAAGTGACGGCAAACCTCTTAGGATGCCGTCTACGTACCGTAACATCAATACTGCTGGAGCACCAGAGCGATTTTATTCAAAAATAGCAAAAAAAGAGCTGTATCGTAAGACAGGTATCCAGATTATGGATTTCAACACCCTGTTTCAACTTGACACTCAACTACACGAAAAATCCTCAATCTATCCATTGATCGACAAGATATTGTTTACGCCTGATGCATTATCTTATATGCTTACAGGAAATATGGTTACAGAATATACTATAGCTTCAACATCACAGCTGATCAATCCATATAAAAGAGATTTTGATACAGAAATACTTGAATCCATAGGTCTTTCAAAGGATCATTTTGCCCCTATTGTTTTTTCAGGAAAAGAAATTGGAAAAATAAACAATTCGGTAAAGAAAGCTACAGGATTGCAGAATATATCTGTTGTTGCAGTTGCTGGTCATGATACTGCATCCGCTGTGCTGGCTGTACCTGCAGAAAATGAAAACTTTGCCTACCTGAGTTCCGGCACCTGGTCGTTGATGGGTATAGAGTCAAAAGAGCCAGTAATTAACGATGAGACTTATTCTCTTAATATTACCAACGAAGGTGGAGCAGACGGTTCAATCAGACTTTTAAAAAACATTTGCGGAATGTGGCTCATTGAACAATGTAGAAAAGAGTGGGAAAAAGTGAGACCTGTTTCATTTGACGAAATTATTGATGCTGCAGCTCAGACTACTCCATACACAAGTCTTATAAACCCTGATGCTAAATGTTTTGCAAATCCCGATTCAATGATTGATACAATTCAAGAGTATTGCAGAGACACTAATCAGTATATCCCTCAAACAATTGGAGAGATTTCCCGATGCATTTACGAGAGTCTCGCATTCAGATACAAACAGGTTTTGATGAATCTTCAAAAATTGGCTGATTTTCCAATTCAAAAATTACACATCATTGGTGGTGGTTCAAAGAATAATATGTTAAACCAATTCACGGCTAATGCCACTGGAATACCGGTTATAGCAGGTCCTTCAGAGGCAACTGCTGTCGGTAATATACTTATGCAGGCAAAAGCTTCAGGTATAGTTGACAATAAAAGTGAAATGCGTAAAATAGTAAGAAATTCAACATCTCTTGAAGTATTTAATCCTGTAGACATTAAATTATGGGACGAAAACTATCAAAGGTACCTTGGAGTATTCCGAGAAAATTAAAGTTAACCCCAAAAGTATAACTAATATCAACTAAAGAAATATTATAACATTGTAAACAAGCAACTTATGAAAGAGGAACAAATCATTAAAGCTTATGAAGAGGCTAAAACATTATACACTTCCATAGGAGTGAATGTGGAACAAGCAGTTAAGAAATTAAAAAACCTATCAATTTCAATACATTGCTGGCAGGCTGATGATGTAACCGGTTTCGAAAATCCTGACGGCGAACTAACAGGAGGTATTCAGACTACAGGAAACTATCCCGGGAAAGCGCGTACAATTGAAGAACTGAAAAAAGACCTGGAGAAGGTGTTGTCGTTAATTCCCGGAAAACACAGAATAAGCCTACATGCTACTTATGGCGATTTCGCTGGTGAATTTGTAGATCGTGACAAAATTGAACCTAAACACTTTCAGAGCTGGATTGACTGGGCAAAAGAGAATGATGTAAAACTGGATTTCAATTCCACATTTTTCTCACATGATAAAAGCAAAAGCGGATATACTCTTTCTGATTTTGATCCCGAAATAAGGAAATTCTGGAAAGATCATCTACGCCAGTGCCGTAAAATTGCGGCTGAAATTGGCAAACAACAAGGAGATCCATGTGTACACAACATCTGGATACCTGATGGTGAAAAAGACAAAACTGTATCACGTTTAGAGCACAGAAAACTTTTAAAAGAATCACTTGATGAAGTTCTGTCAGAGAAAATAAGCACTGAGTATTTGAAGGATTGTGTAGAATGTAAACTATTTGGCATTGGAAGCGAAAGCTATGTTGTTGGTTCACATGAGTTCTATATGGGCTATACAGTTAAGAACAACATGATGCTTACATTGGATGCAGGACATTTCCATCCAACTGAAAGTATTTCAGACAAACTCTCTTCAGTGTTGCTTTTCGTACCAGAAATAAACCTTCATGTCAGCAGACCTGAGAGATGGGACAGTGACCATGTGATAATACTTAACGACGACCTTCTTGCTATTTCTCAAGAAATTGTACGCACTGGCCAGATGGAGAAAATTCATATTGGTCTAGATTATTTCGATGCTTCGATAAATAGAGTTGGAGCCTATGTAGTAGGAATTCGTTCTGCACAGAAGGCCATGCTTCAGGCATTATTAGAACCTACAGAAAAACTTAGGGAATTTGAGAAAAAGGACAAAAACTTCGAACGTTTAGCTTATCTTGAAGAATTAAAAGCAATGCCGTGGACAGCAATATATAATCATATTTGTTTACAGTTTAATGTTCCTGTAGGCGAAGATTATATCAAGGTAGTTCAGGAGTATGAAGATAATACAACTTCGAAAAGAATATAATCACTCAAAAAATAACAAAACAACATAAATACTATAAACCATGAATACCTTAATAGGTTTATTAATAATTGCTGTGGGAAGTATGGGCCAGTCAAGCTCATACGTCCCCATCAATAAAATAAAGGGATGGTCGTGGGAAAACTTCTGGCTTACGCAAGGTGTTTTTGCATGGCTGATATTTCCTTTCCTTGGAGCACTGTTATCAATTTCACTACCTGAAATGTTTGAAATTTACAGAGTTAATTCCTCAGCTTCATGGCAAGCAATAGGCTATGGCGCACTTTGGGGCGTAGGAGGGTTGACTTTTGGACTAAGCATGCGTTACCTGGGTATAGCATTAGGTCAATCAGTGGCATTAGGTACTACTGCAGCTATTGGCACCTTAATACCTGCCATATTAACCGGTACTGATCTATTCTCACCTAAAGGACTAGTTTTGTTGCTTGCTGTTGCCGTTACTTTGGTTGGTATTGCTCTGGTAGGTTATGCCGGAAGTCTTCGTTCTAAGAACATGACTGAAGAGGAAAGAAAAAAAGCGATAAAAGATTTTGCTCTGAAAAAAGGACTTCTCATTGCACTATTATCAGGTGTAATGAGTGCATGTTTTAATTTAGGACTAAGCGCTGGAATTCCTATAAAAGAAGCTGTAATATCTTCCGGAGCAAAAGAGCTGTTCGCTCAAAATCCTATCACTTTATTGGTTACAACAGGTGGTTTTTTCACCAATTTGGTTTACTGTCTATATATGAACCGAAAAAATAAAACAGGCGGTGAAATAAAGCGTTCTTCGGGTCCGGTGCTGGCAAACAATTTACTATTCTGTGCACTGGCAGGACTTCTCTGGTATTCACAATTCTTTGGCTTAGGTATGGGACAAAGTTTCTTTGAACCTGACAGTGTTATGATGGCTTTCTCCTGGAGTATCCTTATGTCTCTTAATGTTGTTTTCAGCAATGTTTGGGGAATTATACTTAAAGAGTGGAAGGGTGCAGGAAAAAAGGCTATAACTTTCCTGGCACTAGGGATGGCAGTATTGATACTATCGTTAATTATACCTAATTTATTTTAACATTGTTTTATTACCTAAATATTTCATTATATTTACAATCTTAGAAAAATATCAATGAATATCTGAGAAACAATGAGATATAATGATTTCGGCATAGATTTTAAATACCTGTTAGTCAGTGAAAAAGATAAAAAATTCGGACTCACTGTAAATACAGTTGGCTTTCAACCGATAACTCAAAATGCTAAATATCCGTCAACGGAACATCCCAAAAGCTACTATTTCAACCCAGGTAAAGGCAGGACTCTATCCGAGTATCAAATAGTATATATTAGTAAAGGAAGGGGTACTTTTAAGTCTGATTCAACTAAAAAAACCGATATAGTTAAAGGACAGGCGATTATTCTCTTCCCCGGTCAATGGCACACATATAAACCTCTGAAGGAAACAGGGTGGAATGAGTATTATATCGGTTTTGAAGGAGATATCATTGATAAAATTGTTGAAAATGGCTTTATTACACCTTCAAATCAGGTATTGGATGTTGGTGTTAATGAAGACCTTGTAAACCTGTTTTATACAGCCATAAGGGTAGCAAAAGAAGATAAAACAGCAGCTCAGCAAAATCTGGCAGGTATAACTTTCAATATTTTGGGGTTCATTTTATCAATGGCACAAAATAAAAACTTTGAGACAAAAGAAACAGCCCAAATTATTGAACGAGCTAAAGTAATTATGCTAGAAAATATCAACAGAGAAATAGACACAAAAGGAATAGCTGCAAATTTGGGTATTAGCTATTCCCTTTTCAGGAAAACATTTAAAGAATATACGGGATATGCGCCTGCTCAATATTTTCAGGAGCTTAAATTGAGAAGAGCAAAGGAGTTGTTAGCAGAAACAAATTATTCTGTAAAAGAAATTTCTTACGAACTAGATTTTAATTCATACGAATATTTTTTATCATTTTTCAAAAAAAAAGTTGGAATAACCCCAATTGAATACAGGAATTCGAGAAGGGTTTAAGTAGGATTTAACAACAATTTATTAAAAATAAGTCAATATGATTATTAAGAGAATTGCACTGGCAACAATTATATGTTTATGCTTTTTCACTGCAGCAGGTGCCCAGGAACAGTCTATCCCTTACGACTTAACTGTCAACCTATTATCACAAACCGATCAGGTTTTCCTTAATGGATACCCTGCGTCAACACCTTTAAAAGAAGCTACTTCATTGAAAGAGAATTTCCAATTTACTGATATAAGCACAACTAAGCCATTCTTCGGATGGGCTGTGCCTTCTTTAGGTGACAACACACTCCAAACGGCATATAGAATATTGTTAGCATCTGAGAGTGATTATCTGATGAGAGACTCCGCAGATATGTGGGATTCAGGAAAAATTGAAAGCAATTTTTCAGCTAACATACTCTACGAAGGCAAACAACTTGAACCGGGAAAAGTATATAGCTGGAAAGTAAAAATATGGGATAATAATGGAAATGAGTCAGTTTTTTCAAATATCTCTCAATTTAAAACATCAGAGTCTTTTGCAGGTTATCTTACAGACAGACATCCTATACAAAAACAAGATGAATATCCAGTTAAAATAGAGCAAACAAAAAATAACAGTTATTTTACAGATTTTGGTAAAGCAGCATTCGGTAGATTGCGGGTCAATCTGTTTTCTGAAAATGGAACAGACACTGTGAAAATTCATTTAGGAGAAGTAAAAAAAGATGGCAGAGTAGACCGTACACCTGGTGGCTCAAGACGTTATGCCGAATACAGTATAGTGCCAACAAAAGGGTGGAATACTTATATTATCACTATCAGACAGGACCAGAGGAACACTGGAAGCCAAGCAATATTAATACCGGATTATATTGGAGAAGTTACTCCTTTCCGTTACTGTGAAATTGAGAATTACAATCATCCTCTGAAAGATAAAGATTTGATCAGAGAAACTGCTTTCTATCCTTTCAATGAAACGGACTCATATTTTCACAGTTCTGACACCGTTTTAAATCAGGTGTGGGAACTATCAAAATATTCGGTGAAAGCCACATCGTTCCTGGGCGTTTATGTTGACGGTGATCGTGAACGAATTCCTTACGAAGCTGATGCAATAATTAATCAACTTTCCCACTACAGTGTTTCTGGTGATGGGTACAATATGGCAAGATATACTCATGAATACCTAATTAAAAATCCAACCTGGCCTACTGAATGGATTCTTCAATCAGTACTAATTGCTTGGGAAGATTATATGTATACCGGCAATACACGATCATTTGAACAGTTTTACAAAGATCTGCAAGCAAAAACACTGATTTCGCTTTCGGATGAGGATGGTTTTATAAGCACACTTAAAGGTAAAGTTACTCCTGAAGTTCTGAAGTCAATTCATTTTAATGGAAACCTTCGTGATATAGTTGACTGGCCCCATACCGGAATACTGGGACTGGAAAAAGAAGAGGGTGGAGAAACTGACGGATTTGTTTTTACAGAAGTGAATACTGTTGTAAATGCTTACCACTACAAAGCACTTACCGTTATGGCTAATATAGCTCAAATTCTTGGTAAACAAAGTGATTACACCTTCTACACCGAACGTGCGGATAATCTAAAAAAAATGTTTAACAAACATCTTTTTGATAAAAAAAGAGGTGTTTATGTTGATGGTATTGGCACAGATCACGCATCACTACATGCAAACATGTTCCCACTTGCATTCGGTCTTGTTGAGGATAAAAATATAGAGTCGGTCTTAAAATTCATACGTTCCCGTGGAATGGCATGCAGCGTTTATGGCTCACAGTTTTTACTTGATGGTGTGTACGATGCAGGAGATGATGACTACGGTCTTCAACTACTCAGTTCAACCGGTGAAAGAAGCTGGTACAATATGATCCGAAAAGGTTCTACTATCTCTATGGAAGCATGGGATAATAAATATAAACCTAACCAAGATTGGAATCATGCATGGGGTGCTGCTCCAGCAAACCTGATTCCAAGAAAACTGATGGGAATACAACCGATAGAGCCAGGATTCAAGAAGATACGGATCAAACCACAACCTTCAACCTTGGATTTTGCTGAAGTAAAACAGCCTACAATGAGAGGTGATATTATTGTTAAATTTAATAACAAACCTCTTGAATCTTTCCAACTGAATGTATCAATACCAGGTAACACAACTGCGGATGTTTACCTGCCTCACTATTCAAGAAGACAGAAAGTATTAGTTGACGGGCAGCCCGTAAAATTTACAAGAGATGGGAACTTTGCTGTAATTGAAAATGTAGGATCAGGCAATTGGGAGTTCACAGTAGAACGATAAAATACCATATCAAGAGTCACAGTCAGCCAATGGTGCCAAAATAATAAAGGTTAATTAAAATGAGAGCACTTGTTTTACTTATTTACGTATTCTCCATTATTCAATTTCCCGCTACTGTTAAGGCCCAAGAACATCTTAATGAGAGGAGTTTTAACGGACAACTAATTGAGGATGTGATTACACGGGCATACGTTACTCCGGTTAAAATTGTTTGGCAGTCAGATAATCAGAACAACTTGGTGCAAAACTCACAAGTTCTCCTTACTCCGTTTGACGGACAATTAACAACAAGTGGTAAAGGAATGTGTGTTTTAAAATCTGATGATGATAAAACAGCATCCATTCTACTGGATTTTGGCAAAGAGATTTATGGAGGAATTGAAATTGCTGCTGCAATCAGAGGGGATAAAAAGCCTGTAAAGGTAAGAATCAGACTAGGTGAATCTGCAACAGAAGCAATGAGTGACTGCATTGACAATAGCATACCCGGCATGGGATCTGCTACTAATGATCATTCACTAAGGGATTATACGATAGAGCTTCCCTGGCTTGGAACTGTAGAGGTCGGAAATTCAGGATTCCGCTATGCAAGAATAGATCTGCTGGATAAAGATGTCGAACTGCCAATCAGATCAGTAAGAGCAATATTCCGATATAGAGACATACCTTATCTGGGTTCATTTAAAAGTGATAATGAACGTCTTAATAAAATATGGGAAACAGGTGCCTATACGGTTCATTTGAACATGCAGGAATATTTATGGGACGGAATTAAAAGGGACAGACTGGTGTGGCTGGGTGATGTGCATCCTGAGGTTATGACAATCAACAACGTATTTGGAGACCAGGATGTTGTAAGAAAGAGTCTCGATTTCGGCAGAGACACCACTCCTCTTCCCGGGTGGATGAACGGCATGTCATCTTATTCATTATGGTGGATAATCACCCACAGAGATTTCTATCTCTATAACGGAGATCTGGAATATTTAAAAGAACAACATGGTTATTTATCTGAATTGATTAAACAGATTACTTCTAAAATTGATTCAAATGGTAAGGAAAAATTGGATGGAGGCAGATTCCTGGACTGGCCAACATCAGAAAATCCTGAAGTTATTCATTCCGGTCTGCAGGCATTAATGCTAATCACAATGGAAGCCGGAAAGGATATCTCAGTTTGGTTAAATGATAAATTGTTAGAAGACAAATGCTCTGAGGCAATTAAATTATTAAACAGTCATAAACCTCCAAGCCACAACAACAAACAGGCGGCTTCTTTACTTTCATTGGCTGGCATGATGCCAACCGAACAAGCTTCGAAAGTGATCTTAAAAAATGGAGCTGATGATTTTGCAACCTTTTATGGTTATTATATGCTTGAAGCTTTGGCTAAGGATGGTAAATATTCCGAGGGCATAGATGTTATAACGGATTATTGGGGTGCCATGCTTGATTTGGGAGCAACAACCTTTTGGGAAAACTTTAATTATAATGAAAGGTTTAATGCGGTAGCAATAGATCAGTTACCCGATGAATCTAAATTTAATATACATTCAGATGGTGGTGATTATTGTTATATAGGTCTTAGAGCAAGTCTATGTCACGGATGGGCATCGGGACCTACTTCTTGGCTCACAAATCATGTATTAGGCATTCAAGTAATTGAACCCGGTTGTAAAGTATTACGTATTTCACCCAATTTAGGTGATTTGAATTTTGTAGAAGGCTCCTTCCCTACTCCATTTGGCATTGTAAAGGTAAAACATATTAAACAGGCAGACGGGTCAGTTGTGAGTGATATTGATGCACCAAAAGTAATAAGATTAATTAAGTAATAATATTACTTTGTAAACCTGCACAAAGCAAAAAGCTCTGTAAAACATTCAATATTATTTGGGTTAGTATACATTTATAAAAAGACTATACTTTAGTAATATATTAGACGTACTTGGTCCAGAGCTTCTTCGTACCCCCTTCATATTCTCTTCATATCCACCACATATTTTTATGAGGAGGCTCTGGATAATGTACTCCTTATGTAATATTTTTGTTTAAAAAAGTATCTTCCCTGTTTTTAGAAATATTCGTTAATATCAAACAACAGAAGTTGAATTGGTGCCGTATAGTTTTATAAATAAGACATTATGATTTTAAATAAAAAACAAGTCACCAAGAGCATTTAATACTATTTTAGGTAATTATTCTCAAATAAACCCTGTGCAATTAACACAAATAATCATTTATCACAGTATTAATGCCATTTTTCGAAGTTAGTTACAAGAACATAACAATACTTTTGCTATATGACATAAATTAGAGTAATTTTTATAATAATACTAGTTTTAAACATACACTTAATACCACTAAAATGCTTAATGCATATAACACTAATCTAAATTAATAAAAAAAATGAGATGAAAAGTAAAATTTTAAATCTAACTAAAGGGTTGATGGTCACATTTTTGTGGTCATTTTCTATTCTCATGTTTGCTCAGAACATTACTGTAGAAGGTACTGTTACTGATAATAACGGAGAAGCACTAATTGGTGTAACAGTGCAAGTGCAAGGAACAACAATTGGTACAATTACAGATATGGAAGGTAATTATACTTTACCTAATGTTCCTCCAAACGGGACACTTATTGTATCATATATAGGTATGCAATCTCAAACAGTTGCAGTTGCCGGCAGAAATAATATTAATATTACTTTAATGGAAGACCTGCAGGCACTGGAAGAGGTAATTGTGATTGGATATGGTACTGCTAAGAGAAAAGACTTCACGGGGTCTGTTTCTTCTGTTAAACTTGAGGACTCGCCTGTTGCTTTAATGTCCAACATGAATGCATTGGAATCAATCAAAGGAAATGTTCCCGGATTGGATATTGGTGTAACTAATAGTGCAGGAGGTCAGCCAAGTATGCAAATGCGTGGTCAAAAATCAATTTCTGGTTCAAATAATCCGTTGATAGTACTTGATGGTGTAATTTTCATGGGTAGTATAAATGATATCAATCCTAATGATATAGCTACAATTGATGTTCTGAAGGATGCTACTTCTGCAGCAGCTTACGGATCTCGCTCTGCAAACGGTGTTATTACAATTACCACAAAAAGGGGTAGATCTGAAAAGCCTGTTATTACACTAAACACTACCGGAAGTCTTCAGTCTTGGAATAGTAGACCAAACCTGATGAATGGTGACCAGTGGATTGAATCTGTTATGGCACGTAATAACAGTACCGACTTAAGCTGGCTGAAACCTCAGGAAGCAGCAAACAGGGAAGCAGGAAGAGAAATCGACTGGCTGGACGCATCTACACGTACAGGGTGGATTCAGGATCATCAGCTATCAATCTCCGGTGCTTCTGATAAAATGAACTATTATCTTTCCGGTGCATTTACAGAAAATACGGGCGTTATAATAGGTGACGACTTCAATCGTTTATCATTCCTTGGAAAAGTAAATACCGATATCACGGACTGGCTGGAAATTGGTGTAGATGCTTCATACACACGCTCGGATTACTCTGGTGTAGGTGCAAACATAAGTCAAGCTTTTGTAATGTCGCCTTATGGAGTTATGTATCGTGATGAAGAGCAAAAGTTATTAGAAAAATTCCCATATACACAATCCGGTCAAAATCCATTGTGGGGAGTCGTAGGTGGTACTAGAGACAACACCGACATACGTGACAACTTCAGGGCCAATGCTTATGCAGTAGTGAGATTACCATGGGTTGAAGGTTTGAGCTATCGTTTTAACTATGCCGGTAACTTGGCTAAAGAAGATAGGAAAAACTTCTATTATGAATCATACTACGTGAGAGAAGGTGATTATGACGATGCATCGCGTTACTCTCCTGCAGCATATCAGAATTTGCTGACCAATGCCAATGGTAATATTGACAACAGAACCATTTCAAGCTGGGTAGTAGACAACATTTTGAACTATACCAGAACATTTGGCAGACATAATATAGATCTGACAGCTGTGGCAACACGCGACAGAAGCGATTACAGTTATCAGAACACCACAGGCAGTAATTTTGCAGCTAACGGAAATACTGCTCTTGGAGTAAATGGTCTACACAAAGCTACCGTACAAAAAGTAAATCTTGATGCTAACAGAAGGACTAATATTGGCTACTTGGGTAGAGCATCTTATTCTTACAATGACACGTATTATCTTACTGGTTCTTTACGCCGAGACGGAGCATCAGTATTTGGTGCCAATCAAAAGTGGGGTAACTTTATGGCAATTGGAACAGCATGGAGGATTTCCAATGAATCATTTATGGAGAATGTAGATTTTCTGGATGATTTAAAACTGAAACTTTCATGGGGAAAGAACGGTAATCAAGGTCTTGACCCTTATGGAACTCTTTCTACTGTGAGAAATGCAGCTGAAGCAGGTGCACGTTATCAGTTTGGCAACAAAAGTGATATCTATTATGGCATGGTTCCCGGAACTTTGGGTAATGCTGACTTAGGCTGGGAGTCTACTGCATCTTGGAACACAGGTTTTGAATCAATATTGCTTAACAACCGTATATTCTTTGATGTTGATTTCTATTTTTCCAAGACAACAGATCAGATATTTGAAAGAAATATTCCTGTTATGACTGGTTTTAAAACAATCAAATCATCTTTGGGACAGATTGATAACAGGGGTATTGAACTATCATTGAGAACAGTTAATATTGCAAAACCTGATTTTACATGGATGACTAACTTGACATTCTGGCTAAACAGAAACAAGCTGACCCATCTGTATGGTGAAGATTTGGATGGAGATGGAAAAGAGGATGATGATATTTCAAACAGCAGATTTATTGGTAAACCATTAGGTGCAATATATGGATATGTTCAGGATGGAATTGTTCAAGAGACTGACACTGAATATATGGAAAATAACGGTGTTTCTGCAGGAGTACCTAAATATAAGGATATAACGGGTGAGGGTATAATTAATGCAGAAGATCGCCAGATCTTAGGTTATTCTACACCTAGTTTCAGGTTAAATATGAGCAATACATTTACTTACAAGAATTTTGATCTTTACATGATGCTAACCGGAACATTTGGTGGAGGAGGTTATTATCTGAGTCCAAACAGAGAGGCTTATATGACAAATGGATCAGGTTTATTTAACTCAAATAGTATATATATTCCATGGTGGACTCCTGAAAACAAAAGTAATGTATATCCCTCAGCTGTATTCTCTGGTGACGGTGGTCGCTTCATGGGTTTACAAAGCAGGAGCTTTCTCAGGATGCAGGATGTTACATTGTCGTATACTTTCAGAGAATCTTGGGTTAAGGATCTGAATTTACAGAACCTTAAAGTATTCCTGACAGCAAAGAATTTATTTACAATTACTAATTGGGAAGGAGATGATCCTGAAGTAGGTTCACCTGTAAGATCGGGCTCTTATCCTGTACTTACCTCATTTTCTTTGGGTGCAAATATTAGTTTTTAATCACGTAAGAATATGAATAAAATGAAAAAAATAAAATTATATTATCCTCTCGCTATACTTTTAGCATTTTCCACTTTAGCGGGATGTAACGACGCTGAATTTCTGACAGAAAAGCCGGAAACCTTTTATACAGTTGATAACGCCTTCACTACCTCAGAACAGGTAGACCAGGTAGTTATCGGTTGTTATGCACACGCAAGAAGTATGTTTGCAATGGGTGAAGAGAACAGCACCTTCTTTGTATTTCACGGAAATGGTACAGATATGTATGACGTTGCAACCATAAGGCGCGGACAGCGTTTTAATGATTATGGAATAATTACTCCAAGTAGCAATGAATTTAATAACAACTATTCTCATTGGTATCAGTTGATTGGTAAGGCAAACCTAGCTCTTTATGCTGCTGAATTACCACAGATCGTATGGGGTTCAGAGGAAAGTAAGGCTTATACGACAGCTCAGGCACGTTTTTTCCGTGCAATGAGTTATCGTAATTTAGGTGAGCTTTACGGTGGGGTTCCAATTGTAACTGAAATTACGACAACCCCTCGCTATGATTATGAAAGGACAACTCGTCTCGAAACTTATCAGTTTGCTATTGATGAATTTGAAGATATTCTTAACGATCTTCCGGAGACATCACCTACTGCAGGACGCCTGGTAAAAGGTGCTGCACAGCATAATCTTGTTCAGCTTTACATAAATAAAGGTATAGAATTAGATGCTGCAGGACAGTCTGCTGAAGCAAAAACAGCTTATGTCAAAGCTATCAGTTATGGGAATGATGTTATAGACAATTCTGTTTATTCATTAATGACTGAACGTTTTGGAACACGCATGAACGAAAATCCTGAGTTCTATTATGCAACTTCAGTTGATAAACAAACACCTGACCACACGTACACAAGTGCCGGTTATCCAATTGAAGGTAATGTGTACTGGGACTTATTCCAGGAAGGAAATCAAGACTTCCAGTCAGGTAATAAAGAAGCTATCTGGGTTGCCCAAATTGATTATGCTGCAAATAAGGCAGAAGATGGAATGTCGAGATTGAATTATTCAAGAGTATACGGACCAGTTTTCCGTGATCCGATGTCAGCTCACCTTAACAGCACTATGGAAGATGTGGGAGGTCGTGGAATAGTGCAAATGATGCCAACCATGTACACCAGAGACGTTATTTACGAAGGAAAATGGGGAAATGACATGAGAAATTCTGAAGCAGTATTTCGCAGAACATTCTTAGGTAATGTTGAAAGTTCACCATACTATGGCAAACCAGTACCCTGGAGCGTTATTTATAAAGAAGGGCAAAGTCAGGATGCAATTAATGCAGCTATGACACAGTGCTTCCCAGTATCCTGTAAGATTTCAACAGATAAATATACAGGTCTTGCAGACGGACAAAACAGAAGTAATCTTTATAGAGATGAATATCTGATTCGTTTACCTGAAACTATCCTTTTACGTGCAGAAGCAAAAATGCGAAACGGAGATAACGCAGGCGCTGCTTCTGATATCAATTTACTTCGTTCACGCGCACAGTGTGAGTATCTAGTTACAGCTGCTGATGTGAGTGTTGAATTGATTCTTGATGAACGTGCAAGAGAACTCGTTTATGAAGAAAAACGCTGGAACACTCTGCTACGTATGGGTGGCAACTTAGCAGTAGAAAGGATCAAAGAATATGCATATTGGGATGACCCAAGAGCCACATTAACAAAGAATTTCAATCTATGGCCTATACCACAGGTTGTCATTGACACAAACAAAGATGTGGTAATGGCACAAAACCCAGGATGGGATTAATATTTGAAAATATTCTTCAGTTTAAGTAAATTCATAGAGGAGTTTTCACTCCTCTATGAATTATTTTGCATAAAAGTCACCAAAAAAACTCACGAAGTCTAAAAATAAGCACTATGATAAAAAACAAAACCATAAGATTAATGACTTTAATCACAATAATACTGCCGATAATGATTGGATGTAATAAAAACATCAAAAACAATTCAAATAATAATTCGGTTAGTTATGAATTTTTATCCGAAAACTTTAAGACTCCGGATCAATCCAGTGGTGTAAATTGCTGGTGGTGGTGGTTAAATGGTAATGTAACTAAAGAGGCAATTACGAAAGATCTGGAAGCTATGAAATCAAAAAACTTCCAGGGTGCAATGATTTTTGATGCCGGCGGACACAATCAGCGTGGCAATAAAGACTTTCCGGCAGGTCCTGTATATGGTTCTGATGAATGGATAGAGCTTTTCACATTTGCTTTAGACGAAGCAGAAAGACTGGGCCTGGAAATTGGTTTTAATATACAAAGCGGATGGAATCTGGGAGGACCAAGTGTTACTCCTGAGTATGCAGCTAAACAATTAACTTATTCTGAAACAAAGGTAAAGGGAGGTGAACAAATAGTTCAACAATTAAGCCTACCTCCTAATTATGAACTATATAAAGACATAACTGTATTAGCATTTCCCGTGAGTGAAAATGCTATTGCTAAAGAAAAAATAAACCATCTGGATTATAAGCTAGGGTTCCATGAACTGGGTGGTTCAGCACCTGATACCCGTTTTTTACTGGATAATGAAACAGTGCCTCAAAACAGCAGATTAGAAAACACAGATCCTGTATATATTGTTAACAAAGAGGATATTATTGATATTTCATCTTTTATGGATGAAAACGGCACATTGGTATGGAACGCTCCGGAAGGAGAATGGAACATTATGCGTATAGGATATACTTGCACAAAAGCTGATGTTTCAACATCTAGCGATGGATGGCAAGGAAGAGTACTTGACTATTTATGTAAAGATGCTTTTACTTTCTATTGGAACGATGTAGTCAAACCTATACTTACTGCTTCGGGAAATCATGTGGGAACTACACTGAAGTTCATGGAGACAGATAGCTGGGAGTGCGGAGGCATGAACTGGACTAATAATTTCGCTTCTGAATTCAAATATTATCGTAAATATGATATAAAAGAATATTTACCGGTAATTGCCGGACATGTGGTTGAGAACATTGATATCACACATGCATTCCTTGCGGATTTCAGGAAAACATTGGCTGACATGGTAGCTAATAACCATTATGCTCTTTTTGCACAATATGCACATGAAAATGGTATAGGAATACAACCTGAGTCGGCAGGTCCCCACGCAGGTCCTTTAGACGGTATAAAAAACTATGGCTTCAGTGATATAGTCATGAGTGAGTTTTGGTCTCCATCGCCCCACCGACCAACACCACAACACCGTTTTTTTGTTAAACAAGCGGCTTCAGCTGCACATATTTATGGAAAAAAAATCGTAGGAGCAGAGTCATTTACTACTATAGGACCTCATTGGAATGATGAACTGTGGCGTGATCAGAAATCTTCATTTGATCACGAGATTTGCTCAGGTTTAAACAGACTTTACTTCCATACATTTACTTCCTCTCCTAAAGAGATGGGAATGCCTGGGCAGGAATATTTTGCCGGAACTCATGTTAATCCACAGGTTACCTGGTGGGATGAATCGGGAGCATTTATTGATTACATGCATCGCACTCAGTTTGTTGTTCAAAACGGTAAATTTGTTGCAGATGTGCTTTATTATTATGGAGACCATGTACCTAATGTTTTTTCTAATAAACAGACTGATCCATCAGGTGCACTACCCGGTTTTGATTATGATGTAACTGATGAAACTATATTTAAACAATTAAAGGTAAAAGACAGAAAAATAGTTGTACCGGGAGGTATAGAATACAAAGTACTGGTTTTACCTGATCACAAAGTACTTTCTTTTGATGTATTAAAGAAATTGGAATCAATTTTATCACAAGGTGCTGAAGTTATAGGATATAAACCTGAAAGGCTGATAAGTTTGACAGGCGATGAAAAAGCACAGCGTGAATTTAACGATTTAGCAGACCAAATCTGGGGTGATGTTACTCAGGAAAAGGGAAGTAGGAAATATAAAAAAGGAATTATATCATGGGGAGTTTCTTCAAGAGACTATCTAATGGCAAAAGGTGTCTCTCCTGATTTTGAATTTTCAAATGGAAATGAAGGTGATTATGATTATATACATTATACTATAGGTGATTCTGAAGTGTATTTTGTTAGCAATCAGACAGAAGATACAAGATCATTTGAATCTGTATTCAGGGTACAGGGCCGCCAACCGGAGCTTTGGGATGCTTTAACCGGTGAAATACGTGAAGCAACTGCTTTTACTCAACTAAATGATAGAACAATTGTCCCATTGACACTTGACCCCTATGGTTCTGTAATGGTAGTATTTAACAAACCGATTGATGTCACCTATGAAGGGGTTGATAATTCTAATTATCCCAACTATACTACAGAAAAGGAACTAGATGGTAGTTGGGAAGTTTATTTTGATCCTGAGCTTGGTGGACCGGGCAGTGTCAGATTTAACGAATTAATAGATTGGACTACCTCCAAAGATGAAGGAATAAAGTATTATTCAGGCTCTGCAGTGTATAATAAGAATTTTCAATTTTCCCCTCAAGAAAACACTTCCTACTCTATACAGCTCGAAAATGTATTAGATGTTGGTATTGCAAAAATTAAAATAAACGGTATCGATAAAGGCGTTGTCTGGACCAAACCTTTCAGGGTTGATGTTACAAATGAATTAATAGAAGGTGAAAACAACCTTGAAGTGGAAGTTATCAATTCATGGTATAATCGTGTCGCCGGTGATGAAATAAATCCAAGACCAGATCAGGTTACCAAGACCAATATTGTATTAATAAATGACTTTAGAGGAGTGGCTCGTGAAGAAATTCCTCTGGAACCTTCAGGACTTTTAGGACCGGTAACTATAAAAAAAGCTGAATAAAAAATGAAGATAGGTTTAATTGGAGTTGGTTTAAATACATATTGGGGGCAATTTGATGGTCTCCTTGAAAGGTTAATGGGCTATCAGAAACGAATAAAAGACAAAATATTATCATCAAATCAGGATGTAGAGGTTGTTGATGCAGGCATGATTGACAATACTGATAAATCTCATGAGGCTGTCCTACTTTTAAAAAAAGAAGATGTTGAATTATTATTTATATTTGTTTCAACATACGCCCTCTCTTCAACACTAATACCTTTAGTCAACAGTTTAAAGATACCTATTATATTATTAAACCTATCGCCCTCGCCATTTGTAGATTACAACTTAATAAACAGTATGAATGACAGAGGAAAAATGACCGGTGAGTGGCTTGCAAACTGCCAGGCATGCTCAATTCCCGAATTTGCATCAGTCTTCAATCGTTCTAAAACCAGGTATGACATTATTTCGGGGTATCTAGATGATAATGAAGCATGGAAAGAAATTAATGAATGGATAATTGCTGCAAAAGTTGCCTCAGGAATGAGAAAAAACAGGATGGGTGTACTTGGTAATTATTACGGGGGGATGGTAGATGTATACTCCGACCTTACCCTCCATAGTACAGTATTTGGCACTCATATAGAGGTCCTGGAAATGTGTGAGCTTGTTGAAATAAGGAACAATGTCAATGAGGATGAAGTTACACAAAAAATAACAGAGTTTGATACGACATTTAATATTGATTCCGCATGTTCAGATTTTGAAATTGAGAGGGCTGCCAAGACATCTGTTGCATTAGATAAATTAGTAGAGAGACACAGATTGGGTTCTATGGCATATTATTATGCAGGTACTCATGGCAATGACTATGAAAACATTATCACTTCTGTAATTGCCGGCAATACTTTATTAACCGGTAAAAATATCCCTATAGCCGGTGAGTATGAAGTAAAAAATGTGCAAGCTATGAAGATCATGTCTTTAATGGGAATTGGAGGTAGTTTCTCTGAATTCTATGCAATTGACTATAAGGATGACATCATTCTTTTAGGACATGATGGACCTGCACACTATATAATGTCGGAAGATAAAGTGCGACTCGTTCCGTTACCTGTTTATCACGGTAAACCGGGTAAAGGTTTATCAATTCAAATGTCAGTAAAACATGGACCTGTTACATTACTCTCTGTTGTAGAGAGTAACGAAGGATTATCTCTTCTTGTTGCTGAAGGAGAATCAGTACCCGGACCCATACTTAATATTGGTAATGTTAACAGCAGATATAAATTTAATATCTCAGCAAAAGAATTTATAAAAAAATGGAGTATGGTCGGACCGTCTCACCACTGCTCAATAGGATTTGGTCATGTAGCTGATATTTTAAAGAAGTTTGCAGTTTTGACAAATATACCTGTTACAGTTATTTGAGGGCAGAAGCGAATTCAAGAATAATTTTATAATATATTATTTATGAAAAAGATTGGAATTCAAATATTATTTATTTTAATTAGTTTTTCTCCTTTATACGCCCAATATCAGCCTAATTGGGAATCACTTGATAAAAGAGAAATACCTGAGTGGTGGAGTGATGCCAAATTCGGCATTTTTATACATTGGGGACTGTACTCTGTGCCAGCTTATGCACCAGTAGATGAGGTTGAGGGAATTTATGAAAAATATGCTGAACATTATTACAACAGACTTCTTACCGGAAATAAACTTTTCACCGATTTCCATAATAATCGATATGGTGAGAACTTTAAATACGCCGACTTCGCTCATAAGTTCACAGCAGAAAATTTTAATCCGGCAGATTGGGCGAAACTGTTTAAAGATGCAGGAGCTAAATACGTGGTACTAACATCAAAACATCATGATGGATTCTGTTTGTGGCCCAGCACAAATACTCCACATTGGAACAGTGTTGTAATGGGACCGCATATAGATATCATTGACACTTTATCTAATGCTCTGAGAGATGAAGAGATCCGATTTGGTCTTTATTATTCTCTTTTGGAATGGGCTCACCCACTATATTCTCAATCTACGATAGAAAAATGGGTGGACACGCACATGATTCCTCAAATGAAAGAGCTTGTAAACAATTATAAGCCGGAAATTATATTTTCTGACGGTGAATGGGATTACGACAGCAAAACACTCAAAAGTGAGCAGTTTTTAGCATGGTTATATAATGAGTCTCCTGTTAGAAACGAAGTCGTAGTTAATGATCGGTGGGGAAAGGAAACAAGAAGTAAGCACGGTGGATATTATACTACTGAATACGATCTGGTTCATAATCAGAAGGGAATAGGTGACAATGCTGATCATCCGTGGGAAGAGAGCCGGGGAATAGGAACATCTTATGGTTATAACAGATTTGAAAAATCTAATCATTACCTGACCTCAAAACAATTAATTGATATTTTAATCGACAAAGTATCCAGTGGAGGTAATTTTTTATTGAATGTAGGACCTGATGCAACAGGAATGATACCTGTTGTAATGCAAGAGAGATTACTGGACATAGGCAAATGGCTTAAAATTAATGGTGAAGCTATTTACGGTTCAAATCCTTGGTATAGCAATAAAATAAAGAAATATGAGAATATAGCCTTTACAAAAAATAACGGAAACCTTTACATAATTATAAAAAAATGGGAAAATGAACCAATTGAGATAAGTGGTATAAAAAGTGCGGGCAAGGTTGAGATGCTTGGTTATGGGGGGAAAATCAGTTCTGTATATAGAAATGGTAAGCTGACCATAACACCTCCCACATTAACAATTGATCAATACCCCTCACCCTATGCATGGGTATACAAGATTAATAGTTTTTCGGAATGAAATAAACATTTAATCATGTAGAAGGGATTGGTAACGTAGAGATTAATCCTATTGATTTTCCTACAACCGGATACTATTTAGGTATTAAATCTTTGAGATGGATAAGTGATGAGTGGATAAAAAAACTATAAAACTATGAAAGTTAGATTTAATACATCGCTAATGATAATACTGTTGCTATTACTATTGCCGGTAACACTATTTTCCAGCCCATTTTACATTGCAATAAATGGTAGCGATAATAACAGCGGAACTATTCAAAATCCATTTGCCACATTAAATGGCGCATTAATTAATATTCAAAACCTACGTTCAGAAGGTAAATTGAAAGGTAATGTGGAAATAAAAATTCAATCCGGTGAATATCGCCTCACCAACCCTGTAATGATTACAAATGATCTTTGGGACGGGAAAGACACCTTATTTATCAGAGGCGATGAAAAGGACATGCCAATTTTAAAGGGTAGTATTCAACTTGATAGTTTTAAAGAAATATCAGAAAATCTTTGGGCAGTAAATATCCCTGAAGCATCTCTTTTTGGCAGTAATAATATTCACCAACTATTTATAAATGGAGAAAGGGCAACCCGAGCCCGTACTCCAAACGATGGTGAAATGTTTTTAACCGGAGATGTTGAGGAGAACATATTTGATTCTACTAATGTAATTAACAATGGACTTGCATTACAGAGATTATCATTAACTGACAAGCAGTTGGAAGCACTAAAACCTGCAATAGGAGATTTCCCAAATGTAATAATATCTGTGAATCATGCATGGGACAGGACCAGGCAATATATTCGAAACGTGAACTTTGACAACCCGGCTATTCATGTTATCAATGAACCAATGCATAGTTGGAATAAATTAGATAAATCTTCTCAATTTTTCTTCGAAAATTCAAAAGCATTCTTAGATAATCCGGGTGAATGGTTTTTAGATTTACACGGAACTCTTTTTTATATTCCTTATGAAAATGAGAAAATAAATAATACAATTGCAGAAATAGCTGTAGTTAACCAACTGTTATTAATAAACGGGGATGAAAATAAGCAATTAAAGAATATCTATTTCGAAAATATTTCATTCCAGCATACACGACATTTGTTTCCACAATCCGGTGAAAGTCCTAATCAGGCGGCAGCTATTCATTCTGCCTCAATTGAATTGAACTATGCCACTAATATAAAGTTTGACAAATGTGAGATATCAAATGTAAGTAATCATGCAATTTGGTTTAAAAAAGGCACCAATCATAGTACACTAAGTAAATCTTATCTGCATGATTTAGGGATGGGGGGTGTAAAAATAGGTGACATTTTAATACCTGATGAAAGTGATCCTTTTACTAATAATATTATTATTGATAACAATATTATTCAATCAGGTGGATACGAAATCCCTACCGGCGTTGGTGTAATAATATTCCATGCGAGCGATAATACAATATCACATAATGATATAAGTGATTTTAAATACACAGGTGTTTCAATGGGATGGGTATGGGGTTATACACCCAGTGTTGCAAAAAGGAACAGCATAGTCTATAATCACATCCACCATCTTGGTTGGGGAGAACTTAGTGATATGGGTGGAGTCTATACTTTAGGCCAATCTGAGGGCACAGTTGTAAGTAACAATGTCATTCATGATATTTATTCTTATGGTTATGGCGGTTGGGGCTTGTATACTGACGAAGGTTCCACTGGTATACTTATGGAAAACAACCTGGTTTATAATTGTAAAAGCTCAGGATTCCATCAGCATTATGGAAAAGAAAATATCATAAGAAACAATATATTTGCTTTCAATCTCCTTTCACAATTGCAGGCAACAAGAGTAGAAAAACATTTATCATTTACATTTACAAATAATATAATTTATTTTAACTCCGGTGATCTATTCGGTAGAAACCGAGGTGTAAACTGGCACTTACTTAATCAGTCTTCAGATTATAATTGTTTTTGGGATACACGCACTAAGGATGTAATGTTTAATGATTTCAGCTTTAGCGAATGGCAGGCTCAGGGTAAAGATATCAATTCTATTATTGCAGACCCGGGATTTGTTAATCCACAACAATTTGATTTCAGGTTTAAAAGAAATAATATTACAAGAAAAATTGGCTTTATACCTTTTGACTATACAAAAGCAGGAGTTTATGGTGACCCTGACTGGATCAAGAAAGCAATTTTAAATCCACAAAAAATTGAAGCCTTTAATAAAATTGTAAACGAGAGGGTTGCCCACGAGAAATAGTATATTTTTAAAAATAATTTAGTTATTAGATAAAGTATGATTTTCAAAGAACACTTTAAAAGAATCAGATCTAAATTTTATAGTATAAAAATATTCACTTTTTTATTATTGCTATTACCATACAATTTCAGTAATGCTAAAAGTGTAGATTTTGTTACAGTAGATATCAATTCTTCCTACTCCAATGAATTCAGCAGCTTTAGAACTCCACCGGAAAATATTGATCTAAATGTAAATTGGATTGGTGCAATTCGTCACGAAGAGTCAAATATTCCTGAAGGAAGAACTTATCACGGCTTGTCAATCGATTCAGAAACAGGAAAAAAATGGCAGGATACTCACCCTCTTTCAAAAAGAAGTCTCATGCTTAGAAAAGAGTTTACAACTGACAAAAAGATAAGTGATGCCGTAATTTATATAAGTGGTTTAGGACATTATGAGTTGACTTTAAACGGTAAAAAGTTGGGCGAATCGCAATTTGACCCTTTATGGAGCGATTATGATAAAACTGTGTATTACAATACTTATAATGTAACTGATCTTTTAGAAAAAGAAAATGCAATCGGTGTTCTGTTAGGTAATGGTTTTTATAATCAGCAGGGCGGCAGGTATGTAAAAATGCAGGTAAGCTTTGGACCTCCCACTTTATTTTTTAGAATGGATATCGCTTATGATGACGGTTCCATTAAACAGATTGTATCTGACAAAAACTGGAAGTACTCTCTCAGTCCGATAGTTTTTAACGATATGTATGGTGGTGAGGATTATGATGCACAACTTGAACAAAAGGGATGGGACAGTTTCGGGTATGATGATTCTCAATGGATTCCTGTGGTAGTTCAGGATGCTCCAAAGGGAAAGTTAGTTTCTCAGACTACTTATCCGATAAAAGTTATGGAAACATTTCCTGTTCAATCTGTCAAAAGAGTTAACAACTCTTATGTATTTGATATGGGTCAAAACCTGTCGGGATTTCCAAGAATTAAAGTTAAAGGAAAAAAAGGAGCCAAAATAAAATTGACTCCTGGAGAAAACATTTACGAAGACGGATATGTAAATCAATCGCAATCAGGAAGTCCCTATTACTTTGAATATACTCTAAAAGGCGGGGAAGAGGAAATATGGCAGCCTCGTTTTTCTTATTACGGGTACAGATATATACAGGTTGATGGGGCAAAACCTTCTATACACAGTGATATGCTTGCAAATAATCTAGATGGAAGAGATATTCCGGAGTTATTAGATCTACAATCGCTGTTTATATATAATTCAAATCCACAAACATCAACATTCAACTGTTCAAATGAGATTTTTAACAATACTCACAAGTTAGTAATAAACGCAATGAAAAGCAATATGCATGCAGTGTTTACTGATTGCCCTCACAGAGAAAAGCTCGGCTGGCTTGAACAGGTTCACCTAAACGGCCCGGGTCTGTTTTATAATTTCGACCTTACACGCTTTGCACCTAAAATAATGCGAGACATACGTGACTCTCAACTGCCTAATGGCTTGGTACCAGACATTGCGCCTGAATATGTAATATTTGAAGGCGGATTCAGAGATTCTCCGGAATGGGGAAGTACTTCCGTAATTCTTCCTTTTATGTATTATCAGTTTTATGGCGACAGCTCACTGATAGTTGAGTATTACTACGTTATGAAGAAATATGTAGATTATCTCACTTCTACTGCAGAAAATAATATAGTTTCGCACGGACTGGGCGACTGGTGCGATTACAGGGAAGATCAACCTTATGGTGTTTCTCATAATACTCCTGTTGCATTATCCGCCTCAACACATTACTATATAGTTGTAGATTACCTGGCTCAAGCAGCAGAAATCACAGGAAATGAAGAGGATATATTATATTATTCTAAATTAAAAAGCGAAATAAAAAACTCTTTTAACAGGGAATTCTTTAATGAAGAAAACAAGTATTACGGCACTGGTAGTCAGGCCTCAAATGCGATGCCGCTTTTTGCAGGACTTGTGGATCCACAGAACAGAGAAGAGGTATTAAACAATTTGGTTAAGAATATAGAGGAAAGAGGTTTCAGATTATCTACCGGAGATGTAGGTAACCGATATCTTTTTCAGACTCTTGCCGATAACGGATTAAACGAAATTATGTATAAGATGCATAATCACAAAGAAGTCCCCGGTTACGGATTTCAGCTGCAATTTGGAGCTACAACACTCACAGAACTATGGGATCCAAGAGCTGGTGCTTCATGGAATCATTTTATGATGGGACAAATCGAGGAGTGGTTTTTTAAGTCCCTTGCAGGGATCAGCTCTGAAAACAATAGCGGATTTAAGAATATTATTATAGCACCTCAACCGGTCGGTGATTTGAAATTTGTTAATGCTTCTTATCAAACACTATATGGAAAGATAAGCGTTGACTGGGAGAAACAAGATGATGTTTTCACACTCAACGTGTCTATACCGGCTAATTGTACTGCAAAAATATATTTACCAGATGATTCGCAATATAAAACGGTAGGCAGTGGTAAACATACGTTTAGGTTATTACTACATAATTTATAAGTTAGCGTCTGATACACTCCTACTCTACTTCCTCGTGTGTCCTAAAATCATAGAAAGTCTTCCTTGTCAGGTCTGCAAGAGATAATTGATAATTTATATAGGCTCTCAGGTGAGAGGTGTATGCGTTATTAAGACGATTCCTTTCCAATGCGAGACTTTGACTGTCTATATCACCGTCGGTATAACGCTGACGTGTAATATCAAAACTTTTCTCTGCAACCTCTATGTTTTTCTCTAAAACCTGCAATCTTTTTAAATTACTGTTTATACTGGCTACAAGATTCTTAACTTCAGTTTCAATTTCTCTTTCAACCTCCTCTTTGCGGTAATTGTACTGATTTAATCTCGACTCAGCAGCTCTTACCAGTGCGCGGTTTTCGCCCCAATCGAGTATAGGAATTGTAATGGTTAGTCCTACTCCGTAACTCGCATTTCTATCCATCAGGTTTTGGTATGAATAGTTTACTGAATTGAAAAAATCAATATCCTGCTGCTGGTTTATACCTGCTTTTTCAAAGTAAGCATCAATCCTTCCCTGTATCATTCCGTTAGCTTTCTGTTGTTTTATATTCAGCTTTTGCAACTCAATCTGTATTTCCTGCTCTCGTACTTCAAGCCTGTTTTTTAGAGCCAGTTCAATGGCTTTACTTGTATCAATAATAACTATATCATAATTGAACTCATTGTTCAAAGATATATTATCGTTTAAATCCAACCCCAATAGTTCTATAAATGAATTCTTGGCAGAAGTCTCATTCAATATAGCAATATCATAATTATTTTGGGCTTCAGCTAGATCCACTTCCATTTGCAGTGCATCAACTTCTCTTATAAGTCCCGCTTCATATTTATTCTTTGAGATTTCGTTAGCTTCCATTTGTCTTTCAAGGTCTAGTTTAGCAATATTAGTACTTTCCTGAAGCGATAACAGATTGTAGTATGAACTGCTTACCTGATAAACGATATTTAGCTCTTCCCTCTTGAATTGTTTATTGGAACGTTCATAATCGAGTTCAGCTCTTTTAAGAGTTGATCTTATATTATTGTATGCATAAAATGATCCCAGGGGCTGATTAAAGCCTATTCTTGATCTTAAATGAGTAGAACGGAAATCGCTGCTTAAATTTGCACCGCTCGACAAAGTGTTTTGAATAAATATATTACCATCAGTCGGAAGCGGTTGATTAATAGTAAGCGTTCCACCATGCCTTAACTCTTTTATAGGATAGTAATAAGTTACTCCGGTTGTATCTCTCCAACTGTCAATTGTTTCAGAATATTGAGGAGATGAGATTGTCAAATCAATATGAGTTCTTAATCTGTTTGTTGCAGACTGAAGATTATATTCTGCTATTTTCAGATTCTCTCCCAGATTTCGCATAGTATAACTTTTATCCTTTGCTATTTCTATGCTTTCTTCGAGAGTTAAAGTGTAATGTGTCTGACCATACAGATTTGTTGTAAAAAGTGATGATATAAATATTGATATCAGGCTGACTAAAATTATTTTTCTCATTGTTTCTAAATCTTTAATAATCTTGTAGTTATTTTCTTATATTAAGATTCGGTAAATCTGAATGTATCAATCCATCTTTTAAATAAATATTCCTGTGTGCATAAGTGGCAATTTCCGGTTCATGAGTAATAAGTATAATTGTATTTCCTTCATCATGCAGCTCGTTAAATAATTTCATTATCTCATCACCCGTTTTAGAATCCAAAGCACCTGTAGGCTCATCTGCCAATAAAATACCGGGATTAGTTATCAGAGCTCTCGCAATTGCAACCCTTTGTCTCTGTCCCCCACTCAACTCAGTAGGTTTATGGTTAACCCTGTCGGTCAGCTTAACTCTTTCCAATGCTTTTAAAGCTCTTTCCCTTCTTTCTTCTCTTGAGTGACCGGAATAAATTAATGGAAGTTCTACATTTTGGATAGCATTCAGGCGTGGCAGTAAATTGAAGTTTTGAAAAACAAACCCGATTTCCCGGTTACGCATAGTAGAAAGAGCATCATCATCCAAAGTACTTACATCTACATTATTAAGATAATAATGCCCGGAAGTCAACGTATCCAGACAACCAAGAATATTCATCAGTGTCGACTTTCCTGAACCGGAAGGACCCATTATTGCAACATATTCATTTTTCTCTATATTTATATCGATCCCGTGTATAACAGGAATGTCAGTCTCTCCTAAGCTGTAACTTTTTCGAAGGTTCTCTATTTTTATCAACATAGTAATTCCTTTTTCTAATTATTCCTGTCTTATTGAATCTACTGGTTCTAAATTAGCTGCATTCTTTGCTGGTAAGTAACCAAAACAAATCCCTACTAATACTGAAAACGAGAATGCCAATAAAATAGAATATGGGCGAATAAAAGTGCTGACTTCTGTAAACAGCGTAACAGTTAATGAAAGAACTATCCCTGCAAATACACCTATTAATCCGCCCGTTATGCTTATAACTACTGCTTCTGTTACAAACTGACTCATTATATCTTTCTTACGAGCACCTACCGCCCTTCTTATGCCAATCTCACGAGTACGCTCCATAACGGTTGCAAGCATTATATTCATGATACCTATACCGCCCACCAACAAAGAGATGGCGGCAATAGCACCAAGTAGTATGTTATAAATTTGCCGCTCCTTCTCCTCTTGTTTTAATAGTTCAAAAGGAATAACGATACTGTAATCTTCATTATTAAAATGACGTCTTTTGAGGATTTCATCAATCACTCTGGAAGCTTCAACAAGTCTGTTCGAATTATTTATCTTTACAGTTAACTGTTGAATCTCACTGGTTAGTATGTTTTCTTGTGTGAATCTGTTTAAAAACAACGAAAGAGGTACGTAAACATCTGTATTCAGATCCCTTGCAGCCAGTTCACCTACTGTTTCTGTAAAAAGACTTTTAGACTCAAGTACTCCGACAATTTCAAGCCATTGGTCTTCTATTTTTATCATTTTGCCGATTGGGTTTTCACCTTTAAAAAAATTACCGGCAACTCCTGCACCTAACACGCAGACCTTTAATCTTTCATTGTAATGTTTTTGATTGATAAAACTTCCTTCCTGCATTGAATAATTCATCATACTATGAAAATCAGGAGTTATACCTATTACTGTAGATTTAGCTGTTTTGTCTTCATAATTAACATCTGTATTTTTTTCTGCCTGAGCGGCTATCTGTTCTATTCCGGGTACAATCTCTCTAATTGCTTCTGCATCCTGAAGTGAAAGCCCTTGAGAAAACCTTGCTCTGACATTCTCTAACTCAGTGTTAGATAACGATTTTTCTCTTACAATAATGTTACTTACACCTAAATCCTGATATTTAGCAATAGCTTCCCGCTTTGCACCTTCGCCAATCGAAAGCATTGTAATAACCGATGCAACACCAAAGATAATCCCCAGCATTGTTAAAAAAGAGCGGACTTTATGGTCGATTAAGCCCTGTATTGCTAAACGAATGTTTTCTTTATAATCCATACTAATCTGTTATAAAAACTCACAGCTAACTGTCATTCCCGGCCTTAATCTTCTGTCAGATTCAAGTATTGTAACCTCAATATCAAATATTTTTTGTCTGGAATTACGATCTTTCCTCCTGCAAAGCTTTCCGATGTATGAAACTTCGCCTTCAAAAACTACATCAGGCAAGGCATCCAATCTGACAGCTACTTTTTGATTGGGGAAAACATTCAGAAAATCAGTTTCATTTATTTGAGTAATCACTTTCATGTGATCCAAATCGGGAACATTTGCTAAATTATTTCCGGCATATATATTATCACCTACTTTAAAAATATTTCTGTTTGCATCTCTTCTGTTCACCTCTATCTGGAATACTCCGGAAATTGGTGTTCTTAATGTTAGTAAAGGGATAAGCGCTTTAGTATTTTCTATATCATTCTTTATTTGATCAACTCTTATTTCCTGAATCCTCAGATTATTCTCATTTATAGTTTTGCTTAACTCAAAAATCCTTTTTTCTTTTTCCAGATTAATGGTTGCCTGTTCAAATTCAAGCTTCTTAATTTGTTGCACCCTTTCAGTCTCGAATCGTGAAGCTTCTACTTCAATTTTTTTCAGATCATAAGAAGCCAATTCACTCTGTATTCTTGATTCGCTCTCCTGCCTTCTATTATCTTGTTCAACATACATTTTTTCAAGTGAAGCTATCTGATTTTCCAAGTCGCTTTCTCTGTCAAGTATGTATCTGTTGATATCTGAAGGATCAAATTGAGCTACCGAATCTCCCTTACTAACCACTGCCCCGTGATCTAACAGGCCTATTATTTTCATTTCCCCCCAGTGCCTTCCGTATCTTGGAATTACAAAAGCATTTGAATTGACAGCAACGAGTTCTCCTGTTTCAACTATTCTCTTTCCCTGATCGTCTTTGCCCCTGCCACCTCTGAAAACCAACGAACCGTCGCAACCGGTATAAGCAAAAATAAGTACCAGCATAATAAGGAAGCTGTTTTTAAGTCTGCTTTTCATGATTCTACTGTGTTATCTGGTTCTTCTGTACTTTCTTCTTCAAAAGGATTAATCAGTGCAATATCATCCCCTTCTTTGAGACCGTCTAATATTACTATGTAGTCTGTATTGTTAATTCCGGTCTCCACTTCAGTTTTATTGTATCCTCCTCCGCTTTTCTTATAAACAAAAGTACTCTCACCCTCCCTGTTTACAGCATCTAAAGGTATATATAAAACATCATCTATTTTATCAATAATAATTCTGCAACTCACAGTTAGACCCGGTAATAAATTCTTATTAGTTTCGCTCAATAAAATTTCGACTGGAAATACTTTTATTTTTGAAGACCTTTCTTTGTTAACAGCTAAATTGGCTATTTTACTTACATTTCCGGCATAAGTACTATCAGAAAATGCATCAGGTTTAATTTCAACATTCAACCCTTCGTTTATTTTGGAAATATCAACTTCGTTTATTTGAGTAATTGCCTTTAATGAACTTAAATTAGGTAACTTTATAATTGACAGACCTCCCCAACATTGATCACCAATCTGGAATTTATTGTCGCTGCTTCTGTTTACCTCAATAATGGCTATTCCTGATGAAGGAGAAACAACATTGAGCATCTGAAGTGTTTCGTGTGCCTCATCAAGACGCAATTGAAACTGATTAATCGAAATCTTTTTTTGTTTCACCTCCTCATTTTGAATCTTTAATCTGTTATCAATCTGCTCTTTTGCTCTTTGTAACGAAATTTCTGCCTTGTCTAAATTTAATTGTATCTCTCTCTTCATTATTTCTGATTCATGCACCGATGATTCAAACCTGATCTTAGATATTTCATGTGAAAGTCGGCTGACTTCATAAGCTGCTTTGAGGTCTTCAAGATCTGAAGCATGCTGTGCCAACATTCTGTCATATTCCTCCAGAGCTATCTCCAGACTGGATTCTGCATCTACAATACTTTTGAGTACTTCTGACGGATCAAAAACAATTAATGTGTCTCCTGCATTAACTTCTTGTCCGTCTTTAACCATTTCAGTTATTTTCAGGTTCCCGTATCGCCATGAAATACGAGGAGCAAGAATATTAGTCGACTGTATTGCTTCAATCTCTCCTTCTTCATAAAGGTCCACATAAAAAGTTCCTCTTACAGCTCGTCCTGTTGGTATCTGCTTTGTTTCTTTTTTCCCGCATGATACAAGAATAACAAAACAAGTAAAAAGAATAAAACGCATAAAGTTGTTCATATTGTATTCTGTATATGGTTTATCATAATAACATCTCTATTCAGAAAGGAGTTTTCTGCCACTGACTAACGAAGATTTAGGTTGGATAAGTGAAATTTGTTCTCCGATCTGCAAACCCTCCGAAACCACGGCATCCTTAAGAGAAGATTTCCCGGTTTTAATCTGACGCAGCTCATACTTTCTGTTTTTCTTAACATACACTGCCTGAATTGAATCTGAATTAAAAATAGATATTTGTGGCACTACAATTGTATCTCTTAAATGATCTGTTATAACCTTGCTGTTTGCAGTAAAACCTGATTCAGGTTTTATCAAAAAGCTGTCGAGTGAAGCTTCTACTTCAAAAAACTTCACTTTAGAATTTCGTGATATTGGCTGCCCAACAGGAAGTTTCTTTGTTATTCTGCCATAACCCCAATTATCCGGCATTGCATCAAAAGTGAAACTGACAGAGTCGTTCAGATTTATATACCTAAACTCAGTTTCGTTTACTTTCATGGTTACCTTCATTTCTGAATCTTCCGGAATTATTATAATAGGTATATTCTCCCAAACATCATCGCCGGGGATAAGCTTAGCTTGACTTCTTCGCGATTCGGCAATTATAGCAAGCCCGGCTTTGGGAGCTTTGATAGTTAAACTGTTTAGAACATCTTCAGCAGTCTGCAGTCGGGCATACAACCTCTGTAACTGAATCTCTAAAGTTCTTATTTCCGATTGATTTATTACTTCCAGTGACTCTAATTTTCGGTCGAGTCTGTTTTTCTCAATATATGCTCTTTCAAGCTGCAACTCGCTTATTCTTCTTTGTGTTGGTGAAGAAAATCTTGACTGCAGTGAATCTAGGTTAGAAATCTCAGTGTCAATATCGTTGTTGTCTACCTGTGCCTGAAGTAATGCGAACTGAAAGTCCAGTTCTGCCTTTTTTTTAGTCAACTCAGCTTCAACGGCTTCAATAAAAGTCTGAAGATTATCATATTCATCTTCATTATTTTCGTCTTTAATCACGCAAACAACCTCACCCTCTTCAACATAAACTCCGTCATCAATCAGAAAAGTTATAGTTCCGTTTACATTCATCGGACAAAACAGAGTGGTATAAAGAATCGGTTCTACAATACCACTTAAGACAATTGAGCTCTCAAAGTCCTTTTTCTCAATGTTATAGACGGGTATATTTTCATTTTCTTTAAAATTACATGAAGAGATATGTATTAGCAAAGTTATAAATAACAAAATTTTATCCACTTTCACTTCATTGATAATTAAATTTACAGCTCTTTTATTAAAATTAAATTATTACAAATTTAGCTTGATTATTTTAGAGAAACAAAAAAAATCAAATTCCATAGTCATTAAATCAAACAGTACAACATACAAAATAAAATTATTGTTTATATTTGTAAATGTTGGTTTTGTTTAATAAATACCTATTTTAGATAACCTGTAATTATGCTGAGGCCCAAAAGCTACGTAATCCTTATTTCATTATTTACTCTCTGTTTCAGTGCTAAAAGTGAAACATCCAATTTATTAGTTAACCTACAAACAGACTACCTCGAAAATCCTATAGGCATTGATAATCTTGAGCCCAGATTATCTTGGATAATTGAGGACAGCAAAGAAGGTACAAAACAGACAGCTTACAGATTGATTGTAGGAGTTGATCATGATAGGGTAAACAGTATAAATGGTGATACTCCGGTATCAGGCAGTTTTAGTGGAATAAGCTGGGATACGGGAGTAGTAAGTTCAGACATTCAGATGATTAGCTATTCCGGTAAAGATCTTACTCCTTTCACAAAATATTATTGGAAAGTTATAATTTGGGATTACGAAAAAGATCAAAGTGTCTCTGAAATTCAAACATTCGAGACCGGTATGATGGATATGACCAATTGGCAGGGCAACTGGATAAGCGATGGCAGAGATATTAATTATAAACCGGCACCATACTTCCGTAAAGAATTCCAGCTAGATAAAGAAATGGGAGCCGGTAAAGAAATAACATCTGCCCGTGTATATATTGCGGTTGCCGGACTTTATGAATTATTCATTAACGGAGAAAGGATCGGGAATCAACGTCTAGATCCAATATATACCCGTTTCGACAGGAGAAATCTTTATGTAACTCATGATGTTACATCACAATTGCAAAAAGGAGAAAATACTATAGGTGTAATATTAGGAAACGGATGGTATAATCATCAGTCGCTGGCAGTATGGAATTTTGAAAGAGCTCCATGGAGAAACAGACCAGCTTTCTGTATGGACTTGCGAATTACATACTCTGATGGTAGTGTTGTGACAATTCCTACAGATTTGAGCTGGAAAAAATCAGACAGTCCCATTATTTTTAACAGCATATATACAGGTGAACATTACGATGCAAGACTTGATCAGGAAGGTTGGAGTGAACCTGGTTTTAATGATTCAAAATGGCAGGGAGTTAGTCTGAAATCTGCCCCTTCTAAAAATATTACAGCACAGCAATTGAGGCCGATAAGGAATGTATTGGAAATCCAGGCTGTTGACTTCAAAAAAATAAATGACAGTACCTATTTCTACGATTTCGGACAAAATATGTCAGGTGTTACAAAAATCAAAATTGCAGGGATTGAAGGTACTGAAGTAAAAATAAAACATGGAGAACGTCTTGATGAAAACGGGCGCCTTGATTTATCTAATATAGATGTTTACTATCGCGGTGATAATGAAACAGATCCTTTTCAAACTGACATATTGATATTGAGCGGAAAAGGTGAGGATGAGTTCATGGCAAAGTTCAATTATAAAGGATTCAGATATGCCGAAGTTACTGCCAATAATCCGATTGAATTAAATAAAGAAAGTCTTACTGCCTATTTTATGCATAGCGATGTGCCGTCTAGAGGTAAAATAGAAAGCTCCAGTGAATTGATAAACAACCTGTGGCTGGCTACTAACAATGCATATTTGTCAAATCTTATGGGCTACCCGACTGATTGCCCCCAGCGTGAAAAGAACGGGTGGACAGGTGATGGCCATTTTGCAATAGAAACAGCACTTTACAACTTCGATGGTATAACAATTTATGAGAAATGGCTGGCAGATCATCGTGACGAACAGCAACCAAACGGTGTGCTCCCTGATATTATACCTACCGGAGGATGGGGATATGGCACTGCTAACGGACTAGATTGGACAAGTACTATTGCCATCATACCCTGGGAGATTTACAGGTTTTATGGCGACAGTAAACTTTTGGCTGATTGTTATGAAAACATTAAACGATATGTCGATTATGTAGATAGAATTAGTCCCGATGGCCTTACATCGTGGGGAAGGGGCGACTGGGTACCGGTTAAATCTCAGTCTAACCTTGAACTCACCTCTTCTGTATATTTCTTTGTTGATGCCAGAATATTGGCTCAGGCAGCTAAACTATTTGGAAAAGAAGTTGATTACAAGCACTACACTGTATTATCAGAAAAGATAAAAAATGCTATAAACAAAACATTCCTGAATCGTGAAACAGGTATTTATGCAAGTGGTACGCAAACAGAACTAAGTGTTCCGTTACAGTGGAAAGTTGTGCCCGAGGATTTAATACCTAAAGTTGCCGCAAATCTTGCAAAGAAAGTAGAAGAGACAGATTATCATCTTGATGTGGGTGTCCTGGGTGCAAAAGCTCTCTTAAATGCGTTGAGTGAAAATGGATATCCCGATGTAGCTTACAAAGTTGCAGTTCAGGACACCTACCCATCTTGGGGATGGTGGATTGTAAATGGAGCTACAACTCTTTTAGAAAATTGGGATCTTGATGCAGAAAGAGATATTTCTGATAATCACATGATGTTCGGTGAGATTGGCGCATGGTTCTTTAAAGGAATGGGAGGAATTTATCCCGATGCAAATCAACCGGGTTTTAAACATATTATTTTACGACCACATTTTGAGAAGGATCTGGAAAAATTTAGAGCCGAATTTAAATGTCCTTACGGCACAATAGTATCGGATTGGAAATGGGATAATGGTATTGTTAACTACAACATTGTTGTACCTCCTAACAGCAGTGCAACTTTTTATTTACCTAAAAATGCGGAAATACTTGAGTTTAATAATCCAGAATTTGATAACATTAAACTGGATTCGGGATCATATACATTTAAAATAAAGCTCAATATCTAGTTTAAAATAACTAAATGAATGAAAACAAAAGTAACACTAACCTGTCTTACAATAACACTGCTTACTTTACTCACACTGCTTTCACTACTTTTTACAACTTCTTGCTCAATTAGCTCAAAAGGTAGCGTGACTCCTGTTAACTTAACTGTAGAGTATCTCACAAACCCATCTGGTCTGGATATAGAAATGCCTCGATTAAGCTGGACTTTAGAAGCTACAAAAGAGTCTGAATTTGGACAGAAGCAAACAGCTTATCGTATTCTTGTCAGTAGTTCAGAAAGGATATTAAAAGGCGACAAAGGTGATATATGGGACACCGGCTGGGTTGAGTCTGACAACATGCAACTAATTGATTTTAACGGCACACCATTGGAATCTGACAGGACTTATTACTGGAAAGTAGCAGTAAAGGATGAAAAAGGGAATAAATCTAAATTCAGTGAAATCTCAACATGGAGTACAGGTCTGTTTTCACAAGATGATTGGTCTGCAAAATGGATAGGCACAGGTGAATCATACAATCCTGCCGAAGGTCCAAATAAAATGCAGGACCCTTGGTTCAGAAAAAGCTTTAATCTCAAGGAAAAACCAACAAAGGCAACGCTTTTTGTTGCATCAGTAGGCTATCATGAAGTATATGTTAATGGTCAGAGAAAAGGTGACCATGTTCTTGCACCTGCGGTTACTGATCACACAAAACGTGCACGTTATATAGCTTATGATATTGCAGCTGATCTCAATTCAGGTGAAAACGTTATTGCACTCTGGCTGGGTACATCATGGTCAATCTACGCACCATATAAAACGGATGATAAACCTCGTGCTCCCATAGTAATTGCTCAGGCAGACATCTACAATAAGAAGGGTGAAATAACAGAGCGTATAATTACAGATGAAAGCTGGAAAACTCATCCAAGCCCTAACAGATTAATTGGTAACTGGGGTTTTGGTGTTGGTGGTTATGGAGGAGAAATTTGGAATGCGAATAATGAAATAGCAGACTGGAATTTAGCTCAATTCGATGATAATGAGTGGGAAAATTCAACTGTTTTGAATCCTTCACTAACACTATCCGCACAGCAGGTTGAACCAAACAGATTAATTGATGAGATTCACCCCGTTAATATTGAACACAGACCTGATGGATCATACCGTGTGGATATGGGCGTTAATTTTGCAGGATGGATTAATATTCATGTTAAGAGTAATCCCGGTGATACAATCAATTTCCAATTCTCTGAAAGAGAGCAGGATGATATGACATTCGCTTTGCAAAGTGCTTATGTAACGGATGAATCAGGTGAAGGCGTTTTCCAAAATCTCTTTAATTATATGTCAGGCAGATGGATCACAATCAAAGGTTTAACTTCTGCTCCCGTAAAAGAAGACATAAAAGGTTGGATGGTTCGTACTGATTTTGCCGATGCAACTTATTTTGAGTGTTCTGATTCACTTCAGAATTGGATTTATAATACTGTCAACTGGACTTTCGAGAATCTCTCTTTAGGTGGATATATTGTCGACTGCCCTCAACGTGAAAGGTTTGGCTATGGTGGCGATGCACATGCAACATCAGAAACGGGACTTCTTAATTATAAGCTGGGCGCATTCTATACCAAATGGCTTGAGGACTGGCGTGATGTGCAGGGAACAGAGCCAATGGTGGGTAATATGAATAATCCTGAGTGGGCTCGTAAACAGGAAGGAAGTGGCAGAATATTAGGAGGTGGTGTTTTGCCTCAGACAGCGCCCACATATCACGGAGGCGGTGGTCCTGCCTGGGGTGGAATAGTTGTCACACTCCCCTGGATAATGTATCAATATCATGGCGACAGAAGGATATTGGAGGATAATTTTGAAATGATTAAAGGATGGCTTTCATTTCTGAACACTCATGTAGAAAACGATATGCTTAAAAGGTATGGCGGCAGATGGGACTTTCTGGGAGATTGGCTGTGGCCGAGTGCAACTTCTCAAGGAATGAATAATTATTCAGATGAAAATCTCTTTTTCAATAATTGCTACTGGGTATATAATCTTAAAACAGCGGCAAATATTGCAAATATAATAGGTAAAGAGACTGAAGCTCAACTATGGACTGATCAAGCAAAAAGGGCAAGCGATAACATTCATGAAAAATATTATAATGTTGAAGCTAAAAACTATTCTGATCTATCGATGAGAAGTTTAGCTGCAGCTCTTTATGGTGATATTATGCCTGCTGAACTACGATCTGAAGTAATGGCGAGTCTCGAAAATGAAATTATTAACAATCAAGACGGTCATATTGATGTTGGGATAACGGGAGGAGCAATGTTGTTCAAGGTGCTGCGTGAAGAGGGTCGTGACGATCTGATTTACTCCATGACATCGCAAACCACCTACCCCAGCTGGGGACTCATGAAAGAGAGTGGTGCAACTACTATTTGGGAAATGTGGGAAAAAGATCTTCCCGGGCATTCTCTGTTACATAGTTCTTATTTATACCCCGGCGCCTGGTATATAGATGGGGTTGCAGGAATAAAACAGGATAATGAAACTCTCGGATACAGGAAATTTATTGTTAAGGTACCAAAACTCACTGCGAATCAACTGTCGTGGGCTAAAGCTGATTTTGATTCTCCTGCGGGACTTATTAAAACATATTGGAGACGTGATGGAGTAAAACTTCAACTTTCTGTTACGGTACCACCTAATTGCAGTGCTACAATATGGTTTCCGGAAGAAAGCAGTGAAAAAATAACGGAGAATTCAGGATTTGCAAAGCATGTAGGCAATAACGACGGATATCAATTATACGAAGTTCCTGCCGGCAATTACAATTTTTCGAATTAATCAATTAGTCACACACAAAATATTATAATCTAATCACATACAATTGAATCATAAAATTATAACATGATGAAAAATAAAAACAAATTTACAGCTATTCTGATTACGTTGATAGTTGGATTAACGGGCTTAAACGGATGTGTAAGTGATTCTGCTAAACTTGTTTCATTAAAAGTTGAAATGCAGGAGAATCCGGTAGGAATAGGAACTGCAACACCTCGGTTTTCATGGCAGTTAACCTCCGCGAGACCTGATCTTCAACAACAATCTTATCACATTCAGGCAGCTCGATCAGTTCAGGATTTAACCAAAGAGCAAAACCTGATTTGGGATTCAGGGATTGTAGACAGCGACAATTCAATATTAATACCATATCAAGGAGAGAAACTAAACTCCGGTGAGAAATATTACTGGCGCTTAAAAGTAGTTACCAACCAGGGTGAGATTGGCTGGAGTGAAGTAAACAACTGGTCAATGGCATTATTAAACGAGTCAGATTGGAAAGCAAACTGGATAGGTGAAAACAGTATGTCAAATGAGGGCGAAACAGATAAGTCCGATACCCGGCTTGCTGCACGATATCTCCGGAAACCTTTTGATGTTAAGGATGATATCGAACGGGCTGTTCTCTATATTTCAGGTCAGGGAGTGTATGAAGCATACATAAACGGAGAAAAGATTTCTGATGACGTATTGGCACCAACGGTTTCATGGTATCCCGACAGAGTATATTACAATGTATATGACGTAACCTCGCTCATTTCTGACAACACAAACTTACTAGGAGTAATCTTGGGGAATGGCAGATACTTTGGGATGAGAGAATCATGGAGTCAGATGTTTGGACTTCCACGTCTTTTAGCTCAACTTGAAATTGAATATAGTGATGGCTCTACAGATTTGATAATTACTGATGACTCATGGAAAGTTACTTCCAGGGGACCAATAATTGCCAATAATGAGTTTGATGGAGAAGAGTATGATGCACGTCTGGAATTCAGCGACTGGAACCTTGCAGACTTTAATGATTCTGACTGGAAAAGTGCTGATATAATGGATGCTCCGGGTGGTGTAATCACTGCACAACCAAATCCAAATATTCAGATACAGGAAGAATTGACTCCAATAAAGGTGACTGAAATCACTGACGGAAAATACATTCTTGATATGGGTCAGAATATGGTAGGCTGGCTAAAAGTTAATAACCTGAAAGGTAAGAAAGATCAGCCAATCTCGTTCAGATTCGCTGAAACACTCAAAGAAGACGGCACTCTGTATGTCGATAACCTTAGAACTGCAAAAGCACACGATATTTACACCCCTGCTGCAGATGGCAATTTCAGCTGGGAACCAAAATTTGTGTTCCATGGTTTTCGTTTCGTAGAGATCTCAGGATTGGACTATCAGCCTCAATTATCTGATTTCACAGGGAAAGTCGTATATGACAAAATGGAAACCACCGGAAGGTTCGAGACTAACAACGAAACGATCAATCAGGTATTTAAGAATGCATTTTGGGGTATCAGAGGAAATTACAGGGGAATGCCAACCGACTGCCCGCAACGTGATGAGCGTGTAGGATGGCTTGGCGACCGCACTACCGGCAGCTTCGGTGAAGCTTTTATCTTCGACAATGCCCTTCTGTATAGTAAGTGGTTGCAGGATATCGAAGATTCACAGAGTCCCGAAGGCAGTATATCGGTTGTCTCTCCTAAATACTGGACACTCTATCATGACGATGTTACATGGCCGGCAGCATATTTTTATAGTGCAAAGATGCTATGGCAGCAGTATGGTGATACAGAACCCATTTTCAAACACTACAACTCAATGAAGCGTTACCTGGAAAGAATTCAGGAGGTTTCAATGCAGGATTATATTATCACAAAAGATGCTTATGGTGACTGGTGCATGCCTCCCGAATCACAGGAACTCATTCACTCACAAGACCCGTCACGCAGAACTGCAGGACCTGTTCTTAGTACTACTGTCTATTACAGCCTTCTAAATCTGATGAGTGAGTTCGCAGAATTAACAGGCAACAGTCAGGATATCCCCGCTTACAAAGAGTTGGCAACACAGATCAGAAATGCATATAATAATATGTATTTTAACCCTGATTCAGCAATGTATGACAATAATACTGTTACTGCCAACATGCTTTCATTACGTCTGGGACTTGTTCCTGAAGGAAAAGAAGTAGATGTCTTCAACAATATTATTGAAAAAACTGAAGTCGATTTCAATGGACACGTTAGCACAGGTGTACTCGGCATACAACATCTTATGCGCGGATTGACAGAATATGGCAATATTGATCTTGCTTACAAAATTGCAACAAACCGCACCTACCCTAGCTGGGGCTATATGATTGAAAATGGGGCCACAACAATCTGGGAACTTTGGAATGGCAATACCGCCAATCCTGCTATGAACTCAGGCAACCACGTGATGTTGTTGGGTGATTTGATAATATGGTATTTTGAAGATCTTGCCGGAATTAAAAACCATCCCGAAAGTATAGCATTCAAAAAGCTGCTGATGGAACCAAAATTCCCCGAAGGGCTTACTCATGTTGACGCATCATACAATACTGTTCATGGTGAAATCCTTAGCGAATGGAGTATAGAGAATGGGAAATTCGACTGGAATATAACAATTCCTGGCAACACCTCAGCAATTGTGAGGCTGCCAAAAGAACTGAACATCATTACCCCTGAAGGTGAAGGTGTAAGAAAAGTAACAGACAGCGATCAGGGTGTTGAAATTGAATTAGGATCAGGTTCCTATAAAATAACAGGGAACATTTAAAATAAACGAACTCGGAAACGTATCACTCTTCGTCTGTAACACAACCATTTGAGGCATCTTTTACCAGTTTGGCAAACTTGTAGAGGATGCCTCTTTTTACTTTAAGTTCAGGCTGCACCCAGGCAGCACGGCGACGGGCTATCTCCTCTTCTGCCACTTTAAGTGTGATTCTGTTATGAATTACATCAATCTCAATAATATCATCATCTTCAACCAAACCAATCAGTCCACCCTCAAAAGATTCCGGTGTGATGTGTCCAACAACAAAACCATGAGTACCTCCGCTAAAGCGACCATCAGTAATCAATGCAACTGAATTTCCGAGTCCCGCCCCTATGATAGCAGAAGTTGGCTTCAACATCTCGGGCATACCGGGTGCACCTTTTGGTCCTTCATTTTTTATCACTACCACATCCCCTGCTCTCACTCTACCGTTAGAAATACCCGCAATCAGGTCTTTCTCACCATCAAATACACGGGCAGGACCCTCAAAGCGCTCACCCTCCTTACCGCTTATTTTAGCAACACTACCCTTCTCTGCCAGGTTACCGTACAAAATCTGCAAATGACCTTGTGGCTTCAAAGGCTTTTCAAGAGGATGGATAATATCCTGTTTTTCAAAATCTATATCAGGCACATAACCCAAGTTTTCCGCAATAGTTTTCCCCGTAACTGTAATGCATTCACCATGAAGCATACCTTTCTTCAACAAATACTTCATAACAAGAGGCACTCCTCCAATCTTATGCAGATCCTCCATAAGATATTTACCACTTGGTTTGAAATCAGCAATCACCGAAACTTTATCGCTAAACTTTTGAAAGTCGTCAATAGTCAACTCCACATCCACGCTCCTTGCCATGGCAAGCAGATGAAGTACAGCATTAGTGCTCCCTCCCAGAGCGATGATAATAGTAATTGCATTTTCAAAAGCCTTGCGTGTCATGATATCCCGAGGCTTGATATCCTTTTCAAGCAACAAGCGTATATATTCACCGGCATCATGGCACTCCTGTCTCTTCTCTTTGCTGATTGCAGGATTACTGCTGCTATATGGCAGACTCATACCCATAGCTTCAATAGCTGCTGCCATTGTGTTGGCAGTATACATACCGCCACAGGCACCCGGACCGGGGCAACTTCTCTTCACTATCTCCTTAAAATCCTTCTCATCAAGCTTTCCTGCAATCTTTTGTCCCAATGCTTCAAAAGCCGATACAATATTCAGATCTTCTCCCTTATAATGCCCGGGCGCTATTGTACCTCCGTAAACCATTATTGCAGGACGGTTCAACCGCCCCATTGCAATGAGTGATCCGGGCATATTTTTGTCACATCCCGGCACAGCAATAAGAGCATCGTAATATTGCGCTCCACAAACTGTTTCAATAGAGTCGGCAATTACCTCCCTGCTAACCAGGGAGTAACGCATACCATCCGTGCCGTTGCTCATACCATCACTTACTCCAATGGTATTAAAAATAAAGCCGGCAAGCTGTTGTTTCCATACACCCTTCTTGATTTCTAAAGCCAGACTGTTCAGGTGCATATTACAAGGATTCCCTTCATAACCCATACTGACTATTCCCACCTGTGCTTTTGCTAAATCTCCTTCTGATAAACCAAGTGCATACAACTGCGCCTGAGCTGCAGGCTGTGAAGGGTCCTGTGTGATTGTTTTAGAATATTTATTTAGATCTTTCATACGGTTGCAACATTAATATTAATATGTTTTTAATCTAAACATATCCAAAGACGTTTTGTTGCAAATCAGTTCATTCTCATTTAAACTCTTTCCACATCAGCAGTGCACGTGCAATTGCATTTTCAACAATAGGTTGCATCACGGCATAGCCCTCTTTGTTAGGATGTACACCGTCTCCCGACAACTCTTCCGGCAGTCCGTTTCTATCATCCGCCATAGCAGAAAAGAAGTCGCAATAAACCACACCCTTTTTTGAAGCATATTCTTTAATCCTCTTGTTTAGCTCAACAATCTTAGGGGCGGGTTCCAAACCTTTGCGCCACGGGAAATCATAAGCCGGAAGCACAGAGCACAAAACAACCTGTATCCCATGTGCATGAGCAAGCTCTGTCATAGAGTGAAGGTTATCCTCTATCATCTCAAGAGATGATGGACCCGTATTCCCTGCAATATCATTAACACCTGCTAAAATCACTACAACCTTAGGCCATAGATCAATTACGTCCTGACGGAAACGCAGCAGCATCTGTGGAGTTGTCTGCCCGCTTATCCCTCTGTTAATATATTGTTTCTCTTCAGCGAAGAACTCAGGCACCTGATTAATCCATCCCTGTGTTATCGAGTTACCCATAAATACAACTCTGTCGTCACAAGCACGCACAGGCGCAAGCTTTTCATTTGCTTCTCTGAAATAGTTAAGATTAGCCCAATCCTGAGCTTCAGAAAATAATAAACTGCATGTAATACACAGCATTGTTAACATAAGTTTTTTCATACTACAGATAATTTAAAATTTTAATGTCAAAAATAGTTATTTTAATTAAGAAAAAGAGCTGATTCGTCGATATTAAATGAGGGTATGTCGATTTAATAACCTAAAAAAACTAAAATCACATATTATCAGCACCCCTTATTTGTTGTATAATTGTACCTTTAGTTTCTTTGCTTTTAATTATGAATAAAAGAACCAGAATAATTGTTTTTACATCCATTGCAGTAATTATACTGGGAATGGCATTTTTCCCAACCATCAAAAGATTGTTTGCATCTGATAATCAAAAAGGAGATCCCGGAAATCAGCCCTCGCAGGGCGGTGGTCCCGGTGCTGCAAGATCAGAGCTTGTAGTCACTGCCACGGTACTGAAGCCACAAACACTCAACAATATGTTTCGTATCAGAGGAGTATTGTTGCCTGATGAAGAAGTAGATCTTACATTTGAATCTTCCGGAAAAATTACAGATATATATTTTGAAGAGGGAACCTATGTTCAGGAAGGAACCTTGCTGGCAAAGGTTAACGATGCACCGTTACAGGCTGAGCTCAAGAAACTGGAGGCACAACTGCCTCTGGCAGAAGACAGACTATACCGTCAGCAAACTCTTTTAGATAAAGATGCTATCAGTCAGGAAACCTACCAGTCTGTAGCAACACAGCTCGAAACACTAAAGGCGGAAATTGAACTTGTCAAAGCAAGGATCAAACAAACGGAGCTGCGTGCACCATTCAGCGGCCTGCTCGGTCTCAGGCAAGTGAGTGAGGGTGCTTATGCATCACCTAATGTTGTTGTCTCTAATCTCACCAAAATCTCACCCCTGAAAATTGAATTTTCTCTTACAGAGAATTTTGTAAATCTCATAAGACCCGGAAGTGAAGTTGCTTTTATGGTAGATAACAGTCTGGATGTCCGCAACGCCACCGTTTACGCAGTTGAATCACGCCTGGATGTCAGCACTCTTAGCTTGTTTGCCCGTGCAAGATATGACAACAGCGACGGAAAAATAAAACCAGGACAATCTGCAAGTGTACAAATCAAGCTTGATGAGATAAACGACGCAATAGTGATACCCAGTATTTCAAGTGTTAAAGAGATGGGACGTGATATTGCTTATGTATATAAAAATGGAGCTGCTCAGGAAGTTGAAATTATTACAGGAATGCGAACAGCCGCCTCAGTAGAGGTAGTAAGCGGTCTTTCAGTTGGTGACACACTTCTCACAACCGGAGTTATGCAGTTAAGGACCGGAATGCCGGTCAGAATTGATCAATTCGTTGAAAACAACGCAAATTAAGACATGAATTTATCCGAATTAAGTATAAAACGACCGGTTCTTGCAACCGTTATGGTGCTTATTATTATCATCTTTGGCATCATAGGTTATACAAGCCTGCCCGTTCGTGAATATCCCAACGTGGATAACCCTGTTATCACTGTTCATGTTTCTTACCCCGGTGCCAATGCCGAGGTTATAGAAAATCAGATTACAGAACCACTGGAGCAGAATATAAACGGAATTCCGGGTATCAGGTCACTGGTCAGCCGCAGTAGCCAGGGCAGTTCACGTATCACTGTTGAGTTTGAACTAAGTGTAGATATGGAGACTGCCGCTAATGATGTAAGGGATAAGGTTTCTATCGCTCAAAGATATCTGCCCCGCGATGCCGACCCTCCAACAGTATCTAAGGCTGATGCCGACTCCGACCCAATAATGCAGATTACCGTTCAGAGTCCCACACGCTCACTCCTCGAGCTTTCTGAGATTGCTGATCTTACTGTAAAGGAGAGGTTGCAAACAATTTCCAATGTCAGTGCAGTTGAGATTTGGGGTGAGTACAGATATGCCATGCGACTATGGCTTGATCCAATCAGAATGGCTTCTTATAACATCACCCCTATGGATGTAAAAAGTGCTCTCGATAGGGAAAATATCGAACTGCCTGCAGGTAGTATTGAGGGGGATCATATCGAGCAGTCGATCCGCACCATGGGACTAATGGAGACACCCGAGGATTTTAATAATCTTATCCTGATTGAGGATGATTTCAGAATTGTAAGGTTTCGCGATGTAGGTTATGCCGAGCTGGATGCAGCTAACCGGCAGAACATTCTCCGTAGAAACGGAGTGCCGATGGTAAGTGCGGTAATTATTCCTCAACCCGGTGCCAATCATATAAGTATAGCCGATGAAGTAAGAGAACGATTAGATCAAATGCAGAAGGACCTCCCCGAGGATGTTAAGCTTGATGTTGCATTTGATAACACAAAATTTATCAGGGCATCAATCAGTGAAGTACAGACAACCGTAATTATCGCTTTCCTGCTGGTTGTATTCATCATTTTTGTGTTCCTGCGAAACTGGAGGGTGACACTTATACCCGCCCTGGTTATTCCAATTTCACTTATAGGTATTTTCTTTGTGATGTATCTTGCCGGATTTTCTATCAATGTTTTGTCTATGCTGGCAATTGTTCTGGCAGTGGGACTTGTTGTTGATGATGCTATTGTGGTAACAGAGAACATCTTCAAGAAGGTAGAAAGCGGGATGAACCCGGAAGAAGCATCTATAGAAGGATCCAAAGAGATTTTCTTTGCAGTAATCTCTACAACAATTACACTTGTTGCAATATTCTTCCCGATAGTATTCCTGGAAGGTATGACGGGCAGACTCTTCAGGGAATTCAGTATCGTAATTTCAGGTGCAGTTATAATATCATCCTTTGTAGCACTCTCGTTTGTTCCGATGCTATCATCCAAGATGCTTAAGAAAGGTAGGAAAAAGAGTAGATTTTACGATAAGACCGAAGTGTTCTTTGACGGTATGAACAGATTCTACCATAAAACCCTCACCTCTTTTATTAGCAGGAAATGGCTTGCATTCCCGACTATTGCAGTTGCAGGAATACTGATTGCCGTTTTATGGAACACAATTCCCGAAGAGATGGCACCGCTTGAAGACCGCTCGCAGATTATCGTTAGGAGTTCGGCACCCGAAGGTGCAACTTTTGAGTTTATAAGGGATTATACCGACAGGATATCGGCAATTGCAGATTCAGTGGCACCCGAAAAAGAATCGAATATAACTATGACTCGCGGAGGATTTGGTATGGTACGCCTTGTATTGTCGGATATGGATGAGCGGGAGAGAAGTCAGATGGAAATTGCTGATGCTCTAACAGAGGCAGTGAGAAACGAAAATGCAGCACGTGCATTCGTACAGCAGCAGTCAACCTTTGGCGGAAGGCGCTCAGGAATGCCTATCCAGTATGTACTTCAGGCTCCTAATATTGAGAAGCTTGAAGAGTTTATCCCCCCATTTCTCGAAAGAATGAATGCCAGTCCCTATTTCCGTATGTCGGATGTAGATCTGAAATTCACCAAACCGGAAACAAGGATTATTATCGATAGGGATAAAGCTGCAATGCTTGGCGTTAGTACGCGTGATATCGGTCAGACCTTACAATATGCACTTAGTGGACAGCGTATGGGTTACTTCTATATGAATGGCAAGCAGTACCAGATACTGGGTGAGATTAACCGACAACAACGAAACACGCCGGTTGACCTGCGAACCATCTATATCAAAAACAATGTGGGACAGATGATTCAGATGGATAATCTGGTAAAACTGGAAGAGTCTGTTGCACCTCCTCAACTTTACAGGTATAACAGATTCAATTCTGCAACTATAACGGCAGGACTGGCTCCGGGATATGCTCTGGGTGAGGGACTTGAAGAGATGGACCGCATAGCGGCGGATGTATTAGACGACTCGTTCAGAACAGCACTTGAAGGTGAATCAAGAAACTTCAGGGAGAGTTCATCAAGTCTGCTATTCGCTTTCGGTCTTGCTATATTATTGATCTTCCTTGTTATGGCAGCTCAGTTCGAAAGCTTCAAGGATCCTTTCGTAATTATGTTTACCGTTCCACTGGCACTGTTTGGTGCCCTGTTGTTTATGTGGATATTTGGAATAACGCTGAATATTTACAGTCAGATTGGTATAATTATGCTTGTGGGACTTGTAGCTAAAAACGGTATTCTGATTGTTGAATTTGCAAACCAGCGCCAGAATGCGGGATTAAATAAACACCAGGCAATAATTGAAGCATCAGTTCAACGATTAAGACCTATACTTATGACAAGTATTTCAACTATTCTGGGACTTCTACCTCTGGCTCTTGCCACAGGTGAAGGTGCAAACGGTCGTATTGCAATGGGTACCGCTGTTATTGGCGGATTATTAATCTCAACGCTGCTCACACTGTTTCTGATTCCGGCGATGTATATTTACCTGTCAACTGACAGAAAATCTGCCGAGGAAAAGAAGAACGGTAAAAATTTACTTGCAACAGAGAACGAACAGACTGAACTCAATTAAGATTAAGATTAAGATTTATAAAGATTATCATGATAATTTTTACTCAAGAAAAGAGACGCTTCTTTTTTTTACTACTGTTTACAACACTTGCCCTGACGGTGCATCCTCAGTCACAGGAACGACCAAAAATAGAGAATGTTCTTGACCTTCGGGAATGCCTCAGGATTGGTCTTGAAAACAATTTCGACCTTCAGATAGCACGCAACGAGGAGATGATTTCAGATAACAATGTCACTCTCGGAAATGCCGGATATCTCCCCCAAGTGAGTCTCAATTCAGGCTACAATCTGCGAAGCAACAATTCAGATCAGTTCCCCGCGGGTGATACGGAAGTTGTAGAAAATCGCAACTCCAACACCCAAACACTTGATGCGGGTCTGAATCTCAACTGGTCGATTTTTGAAGGCTTCAGAGTTCAAACAAACTATCAGCGTCTTAAAGAGCTTCAGTCGGTTGGCGAACTTTACACCCGCCTGGAGATGGAAAACCTTATTGCCGGACTGACAGCCGAATATTACAACTACGTGCAGCAACAAATCAGACTCGGCAACCTTCAGTATGCCGTATCACTCTCTAAAGAGCGCCTGCGTATTGTAGAAGCCCGCTATCAGGTGGGATCACTTTCAAGACTCGACCTGCAGCAGGCAAGGGTGGATTTCAATGCCGACAGCTCACAATTGATTCAACAATACGAAATCCTCAACCGTTCGCGAATCAAGCTTAACGAGCTTATGGGTGCGGATGTGGAAAGTCAGTTCATGGCTCAGGACACCACTATTATGTTAAACCAGTCTCTTGCAAAAGATGAACTTTTTGACATGACAATGGCGCAAAACACGTTTCTGCAGTTAAGTGAAAGCAATCTCACTCTCAGTGAGCTGGAACTAAAGAACCTGCAAAGCAGAAACTACCCCTACCTCCGTCTTAATACGGGATATGGATTCACTCATTATAATTATAATACCGGCAATCTCGACCGGCAGCGCAGCTGGGGTCCCAATGTGGGAGTCACTCTGGGATATACTCTATTTGACGGATTCAACCGCAAAAGAGAACAAAAAAACCAACAGATCACAATCCGAAACAGGGAACTGGAAGTTGAAAGAGACAAGCTTGTTATAGAGAGTGATTTTGCCAATATGTGGATGGCCTACCAAAATAATATCGAGCTCACCAACCTGGAGATAGAGAGCCTGGAAAATGCCACCATCAATTATGAAATCGCGATGGAAAGATACCAGATAGGCGATCTGTCGGGACTTGAACTGCGAGAAGCACAAAACAGTCTGCTTGAGGCTGAGCAGCGACTGCTCACAGCTCAGTACAACACCAAACTATATGAGATTTCTCTAATGCAGATCAGCGGGAAAATAACGGAGTTTTTGCAGTAAACCTTTCAGTCGGTTTTATTCTTTATGAATTCAATAGTTGATTTAATTCCCTCCTCATAGTTAGCAGGAGTATAATTAAAGTGATTATTGAACTTTGTTGAATCAAAATGATAAGGGAACTCATTCTGATAAAGCATTTCATAAGCCTCAGAAGCAATTTTACTGAACAGTTTTCCAAACCTCATAAATGATTTGGTCAGAATTGAGTATTTAGCGTTCACTCCAATCTCTTTTGCTGCTAAACCTATAAATGTTTTACCGTCGATAGCAGGACTATGAGTTGGCAGGTGCCATATTTGATTCCATGCATCACTGCTCTTTGCAAGCAGATATAGTCCGTTTGCACAGTCAGGAATATAAGTATAAGAGTGCGGCTGATTAATATCTGCCATCCACTGCGCCCGTTTCCCTTTCATTAAATTGTCGAAAACCATCATATAAGGCACGCTGGTTTGAGGAGTTCCGTACGGTCCGTATAAATCAGCCGCCCGGGCAATAATGACATCAATATCATCTTTCTTCATCTCATCCTCCAGCAGTCTTGCAATCTCTGCCCTAACCTCCCCTTTCTTACTAACCGGGTTATAAGGAGTGCTCTCGGTCATTAATCCTTCAACTTTCCCGTACATGTAAACATTATCGAAGAAAATAAGCTTAGCCTTTACCTCTATGCATGCGTTAATTGTGTTAACTATAATCTTTGACCAGTCCCTTTTCCAAATCTTATGATCATAAGGCAAGCCTGCACATAAATAAACAATATCAGAATCTCTTACACCTTCGAGAGTGTCAGAATATGAAGTCAGATCACCTCTCACAGACTCTGCACCCTCAACTGAATACTTACTGCGGGAAACCAGCCTCACCTGCTCACCTTGTTCAAGAAGCTTGTGTGTTAAAGCATTTCCGATGGATCCCCCTGCACCTAAAATTGTATGTTTCATTATTTTGATTTTTAAAATGTTTGGTGATATCTATCGGTACAAGTATAGTTAAAAAGAATCGAAATTTTTACGAATTTGCAATACCTATTCTCAAAATCAATAAAATCTCACTTTTCATAATAATCGTATGAAACGAGCACTCAAAGTACTTACAATCGACTCACTGTCATTAATCGCAGTGTTATTTAATGAATAAATATAAAGAATTTGATCACTGTTTTAGAGGATTTTGAAGAACTTCTTTTACTTTTAAAGTATTTATGCTTCTGGATGATATGTTAAGTTTTATAATATTCCTGATTTGTTTATTATAAGACAAAGAAAAGGGTTTTCTGATTGATGTCAAGATGATGAAATTCTTAAATGTGATTATTAGAATGAAATACAAAAGAATCAAGCTTAATCACCCCTCGCAAATTTTCTACATCTAGCTTTATCCTCTCTCAATTCCACAAGTCTCATTGGGTTGTGAGTGTCGTTTAATAGCGGACAATATTTTTTAATCAGTTCATTTTCAATATCAAAATCTCCTTCATAAGTAGCAACACTTACTTCTACATTATCCCTTAGCCATTTAATAATTACGCACTTATCACAATTAGAAAACTTGTAATTATTCTGATTTGATTTTCCTTTCAGATGACCTTTTATGGGAAGATGTCCCAATACAGCACCAATGCTTCTGAAAAAAGTCCCCGGTCTTTTCAGCTCCAATTCTTGTGCCAATCGATCTTTTAGTAGCTGCCCTTCTGCTTTTCCAATGTAAATATACTTATACTTCCTTTGATCTAATATTCTTTGATATCTGTTTGGCAGACGTGAATTAGGTTTTAATCTTATACAATAAAATCCTGTTGTGTTCAAAACATTCAGATTTAAATCTTTAATACCACTGAAATTATCATCAGAAAATAGCACTTTTGTATATATTAATTAAATAATGGTTCTTCGTCAAATTTGGTGCAAAGACACAGTTCCTAAATCGCCTAAAAAAA